>Ga0208879_1003239_pt1 | contig 13546 bp, 9 predicted proteins | sample Knorr_S15_td_Bot_FD_185605 | JGI IMG/M metagenome (GOLD analysis project Ga0208879, IMG submission 185605) | Marine microbial communities from Southern Atlantic Ocean transect - Knorr_S15_td_Bottom_ad_5009_LV_A (SPAdes) (version 2) | ecosystem: Environmental > Aquatic > Marine > Oceanic | place...
GAAAGCGTTGTCGGCTACAAAGTAGGATGCACAAGTGCAGCCATACGCTCTCAATTTGGTTTAAAGGAAGCCATTTGCGGGAGGCTTTTTCACCCACATGTTCAGGAAGAAGGAGTCCGCCTCGATTAGACTCCCTTGCTTTGGGCGGCTTGTCAAGGTCACAAGGAGGTCGTCGAATTGCTGATTGCCAAAGGCGCGGATGTGAATACGAAGGATAAAGTTAAATACACTCCTTTGCATTTTGCGCTTGGTATGGTCTCAAGAAAACCGTCGAACTGCTTCTTGTCAACGACGCGGATGTAAATGCGATAAATGCTAAAGGCCAAACACCGCTATATTTGGCCGTTTCTAATCAGCGAACCGCAGTAGCAGAGGGCGACCGTGCCTACGGAAAAATTCTGAGCGAAACCGCCGCCCTCCTCCGCAAACACGGCGGCAAGACGGGTGAAGAATTGAAAGCTGCCGGCAACTAAACCAACCCGACCATACACACCGCAATATGGCCCAAAAACAACCTCACAACACCATTTTGGCAACGGGAAAGAGGCAGGAACGCCGTTCCAAAACAATTCAGTATTCCTTTGCCATTCCCAGCTTCCCCTGTTATAATATTCATCATATATGAAATCCATTCCCTCGTTAATTGAAATCCGTAAGCGTGGGGCTTTCACGCTTATTGAGCTTCTAGTGGTGATCGCCATTATCGCGATCCTCGCCTCCCTTCTGCTCCCGGCCCTGGCCAAGGCCAAGGCAAAAGCCAAAACCGTCGCGTGTTTCAACAACCTTCGCCAGTTGGGACTCGCGACACAATTCTATGCCTCTGACCATGATGACTGGGTGCCGGGTGACACATTCGGTGGCGGCTATTTCTTTGCAAATTTACTGGCGCCTTACGTTGACAAGAAAATCAAATCCAGGGACTTTCATAATGAGCAGACGCTCTATGAAGCCTATATGCGAATCGAAGTCTACCATTGCCCGGCACTGAAGAGCGGTTCCAACCGGCGTGTACCCTTCGCTCTCCATTACACGATCAACTCGATTGATTTCAATTTGTTCAAGAGAACCCGCCAATATGCGGCCATTCCCTACCAGAAAATCAGTTCCATCCCTGGCTTCACCAAAGTTGCCTACTTAATGGAAATTAATGATGACGGCCAGCTTCAACCGCACAACTATTCGGGGTGGAATGTCTGGAGGGATGATCATACGCCCTATAACGCAAGGGGCCGTCGCAACGCCAGTCCCCGCATGATCCGAGCCGACGACGATCGGCATGCGGGCCAAACCACCGTCGTTTTTCTCGACGGACACACCGAAACCCGCAAACTCGCGGATGGCATAACCGACAATGGCGTTCCCCTCCGCCTTTTTAATCCCTACGCCGAGGTCAAATAGCCACAGCTCTGTGACGGTCGTTTCATGATGTCTCGAAAAAGTGAAAGCTAAAGGCAAATGAAACACCTCCTACTCACAACAATCGCAGCCTGCGCGTGTTTTGCTGAGTATTCTGCAGCTCAGCCAATGCCAAATATTGTGCTGATCAATGCCGATGACCTAGGCTACGGAGATCTTGGCTGTTATGGCGCCACCCATGTGCGAACACCCAACATTGACCGCCTGGCAAGGGAGGGGCGGCGTTTCACCGATGCGCACACGGCCTCTGCCGTTTGCTCACCTTCACGTTACGGTCTCCTGACCGGCCGATACCCATTAAGAAAGAACTTCTGGGGGCCGACTCCAACCAACCAGCGATTGACCATTGACGTGACTCATCTGACGCTGGCTTCACTATTAAAAGACGCTGGATATGTCACTTCGTGCATCGGGAAATGGCATTTGGGTTTTGGAGAGAAGGAACCAAACTGGAATGGCGAACTAAAGCCCGGCCCGCTTGAAGTGGGATTTGAATACTACTTCGGAATTCCATCCGTCAACAGCGGACCGCCGTTCGTGTATGTCCAGAATCATCGTGTTGTTGGAGCCGACCCATCTGATCCGTTGGTGTATGGACAAACTTCCATTACCAAGCGATATCCAGAAAAAAGTGGTTATCAGAGGATTGGAGGAGCTGAAGCGGCTCACAAGCTTTATATCGATGAATTGGTAGGGACGACGCTGAAAGATAAAGCAGTAAGTTGGTTGAAGCAGAGATCGGGTCAAAAGCCTTTTTTTCTATATCTGGCAACGACGAATATTCATCATCCGTTCACACCGGCCAAACAGTTCGTTGGCACAAGTGAGTGCGGTCTCTATGGCGATTTCATCCATGAACTTGACTGGATTGTAGGAGAGATTCTAATCACTCTGAACGAACTGAAGGTTGCGGACAATACGCTAGTCATCTTCACCAGTGACAATGGCGGCATGCTTCACGTCACAGGCCAGAGGGCCTGGCGTGCTGGACACCGGATGAACGGCGACCTTTTGGGTTTCAAATTTGGTGCCTGGGAAGGCGGCCACCGGGTTCCCATGATTGCGCGATGGCCTGGAAAGATTCCAGCGAATACGACTTCGGATTGTTTGTTGAGTCAGATTGATCTGGCGGCGACCCTGGCATCAGTCGTGGGTTATCCGCTCAAAGAAGGTGAGGCTCCGGATAGCATGAATCAGCTTGCTAACTTTATCGGATCGCCAAAATTGCCGATTCGTAAAACACTCATCATTTCACCTAATAGCCCGGAGCATCTTACGGTTAGACACGAACAATGGGTATACATACCTCGACAAGATTCCGGCGGGTTTCAGGGTAAGAATGTCGGCGACCACCTCTTGGCTGGCGCTGCTTCTCTGAAATTCACGGGGAATTCGAACTCGGATGTTGTCGGCGGCAAGTTACGAACCGGTGCGCCACCGGCCCAACTCTATGATCTAGAAAAAGATTCTTTTCAGGTAAGCAATGTCTATTCAAAACACCCTGAAGTTGTGCGCGAACTTGAAAGCATCTTGCAAAGATACAAGTCTATAATTCCATCCACAAAGCGTCTAGGTTGGATTAATATCAATCAATGATGAAACGCATATCGAGTTCCGCCGACCTCCTCCGAAAACACGGCGGCAAGACGGCTGCTGAATTGAAAGCTGAAGGGAAATGAAACACCTCCTACTCACAACAATCGCAGCCGGGGTTATGGTGGGGTGTGGGAAGGCGCAGTGCTCCAAAACGCTTAAGTAAAAACAATGCGAGTATTGATTCTCCTGTTAGGCCTTTCATTAGCGTCCAACCCTGCCTTCGCAGGCGGGGAAAAGCCCAACATTGTCTTCATTCTTGCTGACGATCTTGGCATAGGTGATGTGGGCTGTTACGGAGGTGAACGCTGTCTGATAGACACGCCGAACATCGATGCTCTAGCGGCTGGTGGATTACGTTTCACGGATGCACACGCCAACGCTTCGGTCTGCGGACCCACGCGGCGGGCGATCATGACGGGGCGTTACAACTGGCGTTTTGGGGCCACGGTGAACCATGGGCCATGGGGGTTTTGTGGTCCTCGTCCGAATACGGAGAAGTCGACACTTGGCAAACTGCTCAAGCGATCCGGTTATCGGACGGGGTACGTAGGGAAATGGCATCTCGGCACGACCATGGTCACGCTGGATGGCAAGAAACAGGGATTAACCAATGTCGATTTCACTAAACCCCTGAAACACGGACCGGTGCAATTTGGGTTCGATGAAAGCTTCATCCTTCCCGGATCGCTGGATATGTATCCTTACGCCTTCGCGCGAAACAATGTCTGGCAGGGCGAAATCACGGCGCAAAAAGGATGGAGTGCTTTTAATCGGGTGGGGCCAGCGGAGAAGGATTTCGAGGATCACAAGGTGTTAGAAACGTTTTACACCGAAACGGAGTCCTTCATAGCGAAGCAGAAAAAGGACAATCCCTTCTTTCTCTTCCTTGCACTCACTGCTCCTCACACGCCGACGAGTCCCGGAGTCGATTGGCGGGGTAAAAGTAAACTGGGCATTTACGGCGATTTCGTTATGGAAGTCGACCACTCCATCGAACGGGTGATAAAGGCGCTGAAGAAAAAAGGGCTGGAGCAGAATACGCTTATCCTGTTTTCGTCCGATCACGGTCCGGCTCCTTATGCGGGGAATATTCTGAAAGCAACGCCCGCACAGATTCAGCAATTGGAAGCCAAAGGGCATTATCCCAGTGGACCTCACCGGGGTTACAAGTTTTCTGTCTATGAAGGAGGCTTGCGTGTGCCGCTGATCGCCCGGTGGCCCGGGGTGATTGCCGAAGGAGAAACCTGCGATGCCTTGATCGGCCTGAATGATTTCATGGCGACCTTCGCGAAGCTGACCGATACGAAACTCGAGAACCATGAAGCACCCGACTCGATCAGTTTCGCCAAACTCTTGCGCAAACCAAAAGCCAGGGGAACGCGGCAAAACCTTGTTATGCAATCCGTGGTATCATTTGCCATGCGTGACGGCAATTGGAAGCTCTGCCTTTGCCCCGGGGCCGGCACTCCTTCCGGCCAAGTCAACTCCAAAGGCAATGATCCCTCGCCAGATGATGCTTGGCAGAAAGCGTTGGATCAATTCGAAGGTATGCCGAAGGAAACGGACCTTCTCAATGCGCCTTTTGTTCAACTGTTCAACCTCGCCAACGATCTGCACGAGGACAAGAACCTCGCGGCGCAGCATCCAGATCGTGTCTTGCAAATGGTCGCGCAGCTGAAAGAGCAGATCGAAAATGGTCGTAGTACGCCTGGGCCAAAACTGAATAACGACAAGAAAGTTCGAATCGTCAATACCAAGGACAAACGCCTGCCCGCCTTTGTACGCGAATGGTTAACCAAATCACGCGAAAAGGCGCAAACACGGCGGCAAAACGAGTGAAGAATTGAAAGCTGAAGGGAAATGAAACACCTCCTAATCACAACAATCGCAGCCGTGGTGCTGGTGGGGTGTGGGATTTTTCGTTTCATTGAATCTCAGTGTTTCTCAGGGGAATTGGGGAGAACAGTAGGATTGAGTTGAGGATCCTCTGAGCTTCTCTGAATCAGGATGGTCGGGTAGGATTCTCTCAGCAATGAAACCCCTATTTCTACTTACCCTTATATCTCTAAGCCACCTCAGCGTGTCTGCTGATGATGAGGGTAAACACCTGTTTCTGCTTTCCGGTTAGTCAAATATGAGTCGCTTTTAGCATAAGCAACCTTTTACGATATCCGGGGAGTATTTTATGAAGAATGTGGAAAAGTTTATTCGGCTGATTGCCAGCTTATGTATCTGTACTTCTGTCTCAGCCCAGACAAAAACACCCGCCTTCCCCGAAGCGCAGGGTTTTGGCGCCTTCACAAAAGGGGGCCGGGGCGGCGAGGTATTCATCGTTACAACTACTGAGGATTACGGCGTAAATGAACCTGTAATCAAGGGAAGTTTTCGGGAGGCGGTGGAAGCCGGCATCCCCCGCATGGTTGTGTTCGAGGTCAGCGGCATTATTGAATTGAAAAGAAATCTCAAGATTGAACACCCCTACATAACGATTGCAGGACAGACAGCCCCGGGTGACGGTATCTGCCTGAAAGATTATTCCTTCACAGTGAGTGCAGATGAATCCATCATCAGGTATCTGCGTGTGCGCCTGGGTGATGTTCATAAAAATGAAAGTGATGCCATAGAAATTGGCCAGGTTGTAGATAACACCGGTCAAATGTCAGATTCGCCCAATTCAAATGTAATTGTGGATCACTGTTCAGCGGGCTGGTCCACGGACGAAGTTTTTACAATCGGTACAGAAAGGGGCACTGTCCAGTGGAGTATTATCTCCGAATGCCTGTACAGATCCTATCACCCCAAGGGGGCCCACAGTATGGGCTCCATTATCAGGGGCTCCTACGGCGGTGTTTCAATGCTGCACAATATTTACGCACACAATAATTCACGCAATCCCAAGTTAGGCAGTGGTGAAGTGTCGCCCGGTGCTGTTTTTGATGTGCGCAACAACGTTTTTTACAACTGGGGCAGTACGCCGGGCTATTCGAATAGTGATGAACATGTCCGCATCAACCTTGTGGGCAATTTTTATAAATCGGGCCCCTCCACAAAAATGAGCCGTTCCACAATCGCGTTTCACGTGGGGGGTATCCTGAACAGTATTCATGTGGCAGACAACTATCACAGCAACAACCTCGAAGCTGCCAAAGACAACTGGCGTTTGATCAGCTCTGCTGATGGGAAAATCAATAAGCGAAACACCCCTTTTCCGTATCCTCCAATGGAAAAGAAAACAGGGAAACAAATTTATGAGGCAGTCCTGAATGGAGCAGGAGCCGTTCTCCCGGCGCGTGACCCGGTTGACCAGAGAATTATAAACGAAATTCGGACCGGTAAAGGCGCCATCATAAATTCCCAGCAGGATGTGGGGAGCTGGCCCGTTTATAATTCCACAAAAGCCCCAGTGGATAAAGACAGGGATGGGATGGCGGATAAATGGGAGCGCACCCATGGATTGAAGCCCACGGACCCGAGTGACCACAAGAACGATGCCGACAAGGACGGCTACACCAACCTTGAGGAATATGTAAACGGCACAAATCCCAATGCCGCCACGACTTCTTTGCAGGATTATGCGGAATACAAGGCGGCCCTGGATCAAATTGAAGTTTTAAATGTACAGGGATACATCAAGGCCAAAGCCTTTGAAGCTGCACGATTAGAGGCCCTGTCAAACCGACCCGAGCCGAAAGCAAAGGTCAGCTTTTCAAAACTCCCTGATGCCAAGGTAAAAAAATTGAGAGTGTTATTGAATGACTTGGTGAAAATAGAAATGATCCTGGTTGAGGCCGGCACTTTTACCATGGGCTCACCCGAAAGTGAACCTGGTCGTGATACTAATGAAACGGAACACGAGGTCACCATCAGCAAACCATACTACCTTGCGGTCACGGAATTGACGGGCAGACAGTTCGGCGAGGTCATTCCGTATACCAATAATAAAAAGAGTGACAAACCTGTGGCGGTCTCCTGGTTTGATGCGGTGAAGTACACTGAAGTACTGTCCCTCCATTCCGGATACAGGTTCCGCCTGCCCACAGAAGCTGAGTGGGAATACGCCTGCAGGGCGGGGACAACAACAGCCAACTTTACCGAGAAAAATATTACTGGTAAATATGCAAATTTCAATACCCGGGAGCCGGGCCTTAAAACCGGAACCAACAAAGTGGCTGAGACCCTCCCCAACCCCTGGGGGTTTTACGATATGCCGGGCAACAAATTGGAGTGGTGCAGTGACATCATGGGCGATTATCCGGTCGGGCCCGTCACCGACCCCATCGGGCTTCCCATAGACAGTGCAAAGGGTATTACAATAGCCTCAAGGCATATTCTCCGGGGGGCGGGTTCGAGCAGCTCCTGGGAATACGTAAGGTCAGCAGCCCGTTACGGCTACAAACCAAAAGTTTCCAATGGATTCCGCCTTGTCCTTGAGGTGGAAAAACCGTTGAAATCCAGGAACCCGGGCAAAGCTAAAAAAGGCGGACTGCCTTAACAGTTCAATGCCCATACTTCAAGACTGACAACAGATTGGCCGCAAATGTGGCGCCGGCGAGTCTTCTCTATAATTATGGGGGGACCCAGAGGTGGTGGGGCAGGGTTCTCCCGGGAATGAAAGTACTGATTTCAATTGTTATAGGTTTGTTGGTTGTGGGTTGTGAGCCACCGAAACCACCAGACATCTCAATTCACATAGCTGCGGGAACTGGAAATATCAAAGACGTCAAACAACACTTGGCTGCTGGAACGGATGTGAATGCGAAGAGGAATAATGGAGCCACTCCTTTGCATGAAGCGGCTGCGTTTGGTCACAAGGAAATCGCCGAACTACTCATTGCCGCTGGTGCGGATGTGGATGCGAAGGATGAAAATGGATACACTCCTTTGTTTAATGCGGCTTATTGGGGTCGCAAAGAAATCGTCGAACTGCTTATCGCCAATGGTGCGGATGTAAATGCAAAAATTGAGGCAGGTGAATTTAAAGGCAAAACTCCGCTAGATAGGGTCATCATTGCTAACCATTCCGAAACTGCCGAACTCCTCCGCAAACACGGCGGCAAGACGAGTGAAGAATTAAAAGCTGAAGGGAAGTAGTCTGCTTTTTATTTTAATCGGATAAAGTGCCAGTGAGGCGGGTGGCGATGCGGCGGGTGAATTCATATGGTCTTTGCCGCGCGGCGTGGATGGCCTCCGCATGAGGCTTGGCCAAGCGGCCAGTAAGTTCCAGCGCGCGAATGGCATACATGCCGGTGAGGAGGTTTTCATTTGTAATTTCATCGGCCAACAACTTGGCTTGGCTGGCGTCGCCCAAGCGGCACAGTGCCAACGCACCGGCGACGCGCACGCCGGAGGAGGCGTCCTTGGTCAAGCACGCCAGCTCCTTTGTGTGGGCCTTGTCGCCGCGCACACCCAGCAGTGTGGCAGCCCAATAGCGTACGGCTGGGCTGTTGCTTTTCAAGGCCTTGGCCAAGGTGTCGGGTTCCGTGGCGTCGATGACACTCAAAATATCGCGAAGTAGCATTTGGTTGTCTTGATGTTGCAACACGTGAAACTTGTTGCCGTAGCGATGCCCCATTTCCTCGAGGATGGGCTCGGGGATGAGACCAAGGTCACGACTGGAAACCATCCATTCATACAACGCGCCGCGCAACTTGCGGAGCTTGGCCGCATGCACGGGGTCGGCGGCGAGATTACGGGTTTCGTGCGGATCGATTTTCAGGTCATACAATTCCTCAGCGGGGCGGGGCGTAGTGAGGATGCGCGACTGGAGTTCATTCAATTTTTCGTCGGCGTGCAGCTCGCGGAGCGTCTGGACGATCGCCTTGCTGTCCTTGTAACGGTTGTGCTGCAAATGCGGCAGGTGGGGCAGGAAGTTGCGGATATACTTGAAGCGCTTGGTTCGGACACAGCGCTGAATTTCCACCGTTTCATCGCAACGGTCGCGGGCTGAGAAAATCATGTCGCGCGGCTTGTAGTCCTTGGCAAACAAGTCCACTCCCTGCACATGTTTCGGGATGTCAATGCCGGCCAGCGCCAGCGAGGAGGCGGCCACGTCGATGTGCGTCACCAAGTCGCCACGCACCGCCCCGGCATTTTTCTTTTTAGGAAAGCGAACAATCAACGGCACGCGAATGCCTTCCTCATAAAGAAACTGTTTGCCGCGCGCATGGCTCACTCCGTGGTCGGTCCAGAAAAACACCACGGTGGAATCGGCCGAGCCCTCGGCCTCGAGCCGTTTGAGAATCGCGTCCACCTCGAGGTCCGTCTGCACCCACGAGTTTAGGTAAGCCGCCCAGTCTTTACGCAGCACCGGGTGGTCTGGATAATACGGCGGCAGCGTGACCTTTGCAGGATCGGTCCCGTGCTTCGTCATGCGATTTTTACCTCCGCGCAATTGCACCTGCGCGAAAAACGGCTGGTTTTTTGCACGGCCTTTCCAGTCCGCGTCGTCGTAGTCGGCGCGGTTCCAGATGAAATTGTAATCCGTCTTACCGAACTTGGAATTAGGCCGGCCGGTTGCCGAGTTGCACGTCCAGTAGCCGGCGTCCTTGAACAGACGGGGGATGGATTTCACCGGCAGCTTGTAACTGTCAAAAAATGCCGCCGTCCCCTTGCCCTTGCCAGTGTCGGCTTGGCTGCGGTGGTTGTGCGCGCCGAGAGTCGTCTGATACATCCCTGTCACCATCGCCGACCGGCTGGGCGAGCACACCGGGCAGGTAACAAACGCTTTTTCAAACCGCAGCCCCTCCCTGGCCAAGCGGTCGAGGTTCGGCGTTCGAATTGTCTTCTCACCATAACACCCAATGTGCGGCGAGGCATCCTCGACGACGATCCAAAGTATGTTCGGCCGCGCCTCATCTGCTCCAGCCATGGTGACCAGTGCGAAAAGGGTGGCGGTGAACATTGCTTTCATTGGAGTCATTTCTTTTTCTCTCGGAAACTCAGGACCACGCGGTATATGACGGCCGAACGCTACCACACCCAATCCAGTAAGTGAACGCTGACGGGTTCTGGTTCAGCGGCAACAGTTAAAACGCCTTGAAAACTGCGCTCAGCGGGATGACAGTTGGCTTACCGTGAAACGCACACTCCTAACACTCGCAGTCACCTCGCTACTGGCCACAACCGCCTTCGCTGGCCCGATTCACGATGCTGCTGAAAATGGCGATGCTCGAGGTGTAGTAGCGGAATTGGACAAAGGCGTAGATGCGAATGCAAAGGATGCGGATGGACAGACTCCATTGCATTTTGCGACTGAAGAAGGTCACAAGGAAATCGTCGAACTACTAATCGACAAGGGTGCGGATGTGGATGGAAAGGATAAGTATGGTCAACCCCCTTTGCTTTCTGCGGCGGCTTACGGTCACAAGGAAATCGTCGAACTGCTTATCACAAACGGTGCGGATATGGATGGAAAGGATAAGTATGGTAATACCCCTTTGCATTATGCGGCTACTTGGGGTCACAAGGAAACCGCCGAACTCCTAATCGCCAACGATGCGGATGTGAATGCGAAGAATAAGTTTGGCGAAACACCGCTAGATTAAGCCATCATGGAGAACCAAACCGAAATCGCCGACCTCCTCCGCAAACACGGCGGCAAGTTGGGTGAAGAATTAATAGCTGAAGACAAATGAAACACCTAATGGCAGCTAATCTTTCACAATTCATCCGAAACCTCCTCTGCATCGGATTTTTCTCATCTGGCCTATCTACGGTATGTGCCACTGAACTGACTTCGGATGCTTTTTATGAACGTGAGCAAGTTCAGGTGATCCGCCTGACAATTAGCGGATTGAATTTGAAAAAAATGAAAGAGGCATTACCGGAACGCAAATACGTTCCTGCCACTTTTCACTGGCGTAACATCCGATTGGAAAATGTTGGCGTTCGCTATAAAGGTAACAGCTCATCGCAACCTCGTCAGAGCCACAAACGCGGCTATCTGATCAAGGTCAGTGAATTCAAAAAAGGCACGCGTTTCCTTAACCTTCGGCGCATCGCGCTAGATAACGGCGTTCAATTCGGGAGCCTTTTCAGTGAACCGATCGTGACCGACATCCTGCGAGATTTGAATGTGCCGTCTTCCCGCTGTAACTACGCTAAGCTGTTCATCAACGACGATTATCAAGGCGTCTATGGGAACGTTGAACGGATCGATGAGTCGTTTATCGAATGGCACTTTGGATCAAAGAAGGGACCGTTGTTCAAAGTTAACATGCCCGGCCCCGGAACCAATTTCTCGTACGCAGGCGACGACCCAACTCAATATAAAAAAGGATTTGAGGCAAAGAATAAGGAAGCCGAAAAGTCATTTGATGAACTAATCGACCTCATCCGAGAAATCGACAAAGGCGATAAATCCAACTACGAGCAAACGCTGAACAAGCATTTAATGTTCGAGCATTTTCTAAAAACAACTGCCGTAATGCTCTTTGCCGGTTGCTTTGATCAACTCACGGGTTGGAACCCGCACAACTACTATCTTTATCGCAATCCCAAAACAGATCGATGGAGCTACATTCCGTGGGACTTGGACGTCGGTTTTGCCGACCACGCTTTCGGGAGAATGCCCGTCATCGATGGTTGGCACGCCGCTTGGCCAATTCCCGGTGGCCCGCCCAAGCCCATCCTTGAAAACATCGTCACGAATCCAAACCTCCTTAAAAAATACAGAGAGACAGCTTCTTTTATTCTGGAAAAATATTTCAAGCCAGATCAACTACATTCGAAAATCGACAAACTGTACGCTTTGATCAAAAAGGATTTGGTCAAAGATCCGTATCCAGCGAAACGCATCACCAACCCAAGGGATGCTGGCTACGACGATATTATTCTGTCTTTTAAAAGGTTCATCGATAGACGGTACCAATTGGCCCGCCAGCAATTGGATAATCCGGGGCCACGACCAAAACCGTACAAACAGAACCCTACGCGACAGCATCAGCGTCCCGAGCCGGGAGATTTGCCAAACGGTCCTACCGATGTAGTGATCATTTCTCGCACAAGAAACTCGATAAAACTGGAGTGGAAGGACAACGCAGATAACGAAGCAGGGCATATCGTGCAAAGGGCCGATATTGAAAGCGCCGGGAAGTTTCGCAACCATATCCCTTGCCCCGGCAGATCGGAGACCAACGCAATTGATGTGCATGTTGGCCCCGGCGAAACCTACCGCTACCGCGTCTATTCTGTGTTTTCAACGCCCAATGGCTATGCCGGATCCAAGCCTTCGAAGGTCGTCGTTTCTGCTCCTCCCCCAAAATGAGGAAAGAAGTAATTGCCTTCTTAGGAAAACACGGAGCCAAGACAGCTAAAGAATTGAAAGCTGAAGGCAAATGAAACACCTCCTGCTCACAACAATCGCAGCCGTGGTGCTGGTGGGGTGTGGTGAGTCGCAGCAGTCGGCTCCACCCGCAGCAGCACAACCCGCCGAACCAGTTGCCGAAGCTGCAAAACCTACAACTCCACCCAAAGCGGTTTCAGCGAATAAAGGTGCTGATCCCGCTCGAGGGATAAATACAGAACCGACGACAGCCAAAGCATCAGACATCTCAATTCACGCAGCAGCCAGACAAGGTAAAACCGAAGCCGTCAAACAGCACTTGGCTGCTGGTGCGGATGTTAATGCGAAAGATGAATCCGGATGGACACCTTTGCATTGGGCGGCTTCAAAGGTTCACAATAAAACTGCTAAACTGCTAATCAAGGAAGGTGCGGATGTAAATGCAGTAAATAAAGATGGTCTGTCGCCATTAGATTATGCTGAAAATGAAACCTTTGGTTTCCTAATCGACCATGGAGCAAAGTCCGGTGCAGAATTGAAAGCTGCTGGTAACTAAACACAAAAAGATGTCCGTTAAATACAGAGTTGACAGTTAAACAATTTATTTTACTTTCGTTGGGTAAATGCCTACGGGAAACAATATGAGCAAATTCTATATTTCATTTTCAATTGTAGTCTTTCTTTTCTTGCCCTCAATACTTTCGCAAGAAAAAGAAGTTGGCGAAGACGGAGACGGAGCGGATGAATCGACAAGTCCAGTCATCGCTTGGATCAAAGGGAAGGCTGAGGCCAGTATCGCCAAGATAGGCTGGCGTTTAATGCGTGAGGTGGATGGCAAAGTCATTTACGAAGTCCAATTACGTCAACGAATTGAAGGCAAAGTCGGAGATTGGAGACATGAAGCTGAAACTGCAAAGACCTATGTCCTTGTTGATGGGCTCAAGCCAAATACAACCTACGATGTAAGGGTTCGAGGTTGGATAGGTGGAAAGGCGGGCAAATGGAAAATTCACGAAAACGCCTTCAAAACATCATCTGAACAAGGGGATGGCGAAGGAGAAGAGCACGAAGATGGGGAGCAAGATAGGGACGAAGATGGCGAAGGCGGAGATCGTGACGGGGACGAAGTTGTCCTTAAGGAGTTGGTTTCCGGAACCCTATATGAGGTTCGCGTCCGCGCGTGGGTGAACAAGAAGCCAAGCCAATGGCGGATCTGGGAGGAGGCATTCCTGACCAAAGACGAACCCGATC
>Ga0208879_1003240_pt1 | contig 13540 bp, 23 predicted proteins | sample Knorr_S15_td_Bot_FD_185605 | JGI IMG/M metagenome (GOLD analysis project Ga0208879, IMG submission 185605) | Marine microbial communities from Southern Atlantic Ocean transect - Knorr_S15_td_Bottom_ad_5009_LV_A (SPAdes) (version 2) | ecosystem: Environmental > Aquatic > Marine > Oceanic | place...
CCTCAAGGCGGTTTGGAATGCAAGGTTCATCAGATAAATATGCCTGAAAATTACAACAAAATCAATCCGTGATCAGGTTTGATCGTGTAATTCTCTATAAGCGATTACCCTGAGAACATTTATCCTGATGAGGAAAGGGTCGTGGTGGGGATTATCGGGCTGTCACTGGATGCAGGCACCCACGTGCTGATTGCGGCCGACAACGGGCAGACTTACCGGGTACCGCTTGAGCACAAGGTCCAGTCATTCGGGCAGCTGTAACACACAGCCACTCAAACACAAATCAGGTACCTGCCAACTGGCAGGTATTTTTTTGCATTTTTGTTGTAAAAAGTCTTGATTAGTACCTCAATTGAGGTACAATGCAATAACTGAAACGACACACGCACAGGATTTACCATGACTACGCAAACAACAGCAGACGTTAAACAACCTATCATCTTAGATAACAGCTTTATGTCGCTGTTTATTCTGAAAGACACGTTTCTTTGTCGAGCAGCATTTGCTGCGGAATCCTCTTTTGCTGAACAGCTTGAGCAGGATGAGGAAGATGATAAGTTCGTTCCTGCTCCACGCTTTGATGGTGTCAACATTCATCGTCTGGCGGGAAGTGCCATCCCTGTGAGATTCAACAATCCTCACACTGATCTTTTCATCAAATGTGATGACAAGCTATATCAGGTAATGTTCGTTGCACTTAGCACCAAAGAAGGCAACGACTTTATGGAAGCGAACTCCGAGTCCACACTGATGGCCACGCTTGAAGCAGGTGAAGTGCTTCCTGAGATGCACTTCATCGTTAATGAAACGCCGGTCGCATAATTCCGGCCCTGACTTAACCCTGACGCCACCGGCTACGGCAGGTGGCACCACAGGAGCACACATGCACAAAACCATGAAAACTGACACCGGCGTACGCCTGGCACTGGCCAATCCCGCACCAACGCGCCGCGTCAAGCCGGCTTTGCTTGACCTGAACAACAACACGCTGGACGACCGCCTGACCGCGCTGGGACTCGAACCGGAGCAACCGGTACGGATCACGTTCCGTGGCGGCCGCTTCAATATGCAATCTGTTTAACCACTTACACACTCACTAAAGAAGGAAATACCATGCAACACCCAACTGATTTTACCGGCGCACTGCGCATTCTGGCCACAGCGTTACTGCGCGCCGACATCGCCACTCAACAACGCTTTGTTGAAGCTGAAACCGAATATACTGTAACAGAAACCGGCAACGGGCTTGTTATCAATGGCAGTGACACACCGCTGGACATTAGCGTTCTGGTTCAGCAGGAATTTGATGGCGCTGACGGCAAAACACTGGAGCGCCTGTTTACTGACTGGACCGGGATCACTGCGGTTTACGAAGGTGACAGCAGCTTTTTACTGTACAGCGAAGAAGAAGACGCCTTCACGCCACCGGCTGCCCATTTCCCTATCGATGATGACGTATGGGAGGACATTAAAGATGATTTCCCGACTGATGACGATGTGGATGCGCTCATGACTTTTGCGCGCTGCCTGTCACGCGCTGCCATCATTGTCACCAAAAGCGCGTCTTACCGGGTTGCCAGCTTCGATCTGCCCACACTGACAGTGGCAGCGGTTAATGAAGACACCGGGGAGGATGTCAACCTGTCCGCAACCGACTTATCTGGCAACTGTGATGTTTTCACTTTGGCCCCGATATATCGCACGCTGCCGCGCAGTTAAAGGCGGCTTCTGGCACTCTTTCTGCCCACATGACACCCTGCTTTGCGGGGTGTTTTTATTTTTAATAAATTCAGCTTTTTTGTTGTATTTTATGTGCGTTATGGTATTCTGAACAGGCTGAAAACACACACAAACACGGAGATTTTCCCATGTCATCATTGACGCTTAAACAACAATATTTTCTTGCTATGTTCACTGGCGATGAGCGCGCACAGGCGGAGAAAGCACTGCTTGACGGTCAACTCTGGGCTGACGTCATCCCTTGCGCTAACGGGCAATACGCCACCGGCTCTATTTCCATGGAAAACGTACCTGCCGAGCTCAGCGAGCTTGAGGGCGCGCCTTGTCTGTCTTTTAACCGTGATGAGGTTCAAAAAGACATCGACGAGGAATGCAGTCGCTACGAAGCGGAAATTGCCGAGGGCGAGCGCGACGAGGAAGACGAATACGAAGGCATGCTGATGCGCGTCTTATGGAAGTCTGACGATACCCTGTCATTCTTCATGCCGACGGACGCCACCAACGACGACCCGATCGCCATTAACACCGTTGACGAGGCGTGTGGTTTCTAAACCTGCGCCTTACGACCAGCCGCCCTGCTTGTCAGGGCTTTTTTGATTTTAACCGAGCCATTAACCTGCCATGCAAAAACTGACCTCACCTGCGATCATAAACGCACTTGTCGCCATGTTACTGGCTTACGCAATGTCACTGCTTATTCCGGCATTTTTCGCCATCCTGATGACGCTCAATTTGCTCCAGTACACACTCGCAAGCGGGCTTATTCTCGGTTGCGGGCTGGTGGGCGCAATCGCCTACCCGGCACACAGTTTAACCCGCGTTCTCGCCGCACTGGCGCTCACCGGGACAGCACTTCACGTCTCCCTGGCCCTCAGCGGCTTCCTGCCGGGCGATACCCGGGTAACTGACCAACTGACGCACAGCGCCGGACTCTTGCTTCTCAGTGGGCTTGCGCTATTCCTCACCGCTTACGTAAAAGGCCGGTCGGTTTCCTCATCGTGATTTTTATCATTGATTGATTTCTTTTTTGTTGTAAAAAAGTCTTGCTTAGTACCTCATTTACGGTACAATGTAATGACTGAACACACACAGGAAAAAACGATGAAAATCACACACAAACTCGCCAAACTGCCCGGCACCAGCCTCCTGCGTACCATTATCATGGTTACCTGCACAACGCCGTTTTTATGGCTTCTTTTCACGAACGACTTCATTACATTGATCAACATCTTTCCGCTGATGATGATGTCCGGCATGTTTGTCGAAATTTGCGACCTGTCATCAATCTGCCATGAAACACCGGAAAGCAAACCGTTTAACGACGAGTTGAGGGCGAAAAGAGGAAATGCATTTTCCCTTCCACCTGCGAATTACCGCCTTGTATTTGGCATTGCTGCCTTATTGACGCTCCCGCTTATGGCGATTGACACGTCATTCCTGCTGACAAGTCTGTCCTGTGCACTGGCTGTATTTATCTGTGATTTGAAAAAATCGCTGCTGCATTACATTGTCGACAACAATCTTCACATGGCCAAATAAATTTGTCATTTTTGTTGTAAAACACTTGCATCGTACCTTGTTTGAGGTACAATGTAATGACTGAACACACACAGGAATGCACACATGACCGTCAACACCGTTACTTTTGAAAGCCGCGTTACCAATCCTAAATCCGACGTTATCGCGATTTACATCGGCTTCTTGTCTGGCGAACTCAAACTGTATGAATGCAACACCAACAATCAGACCATCCGTGTTTTCACGCTGGACGAAAATGATGCCACCATCCCTGCGGAAAAGCTTGAAAAAGCGCGTGAGGACGCTGGACTTGCTTTTTGTCAGGTTCGTGTATTCCAGCACCCCGGTTACATTGAATACTTCAGAAGTGGCGCGGGCGGAGAGAAGTACAAAAAACAGGATTTCTGGGTACGTAAAGACCCCGCACAGGCAAATTACAATCTGCCCAGCGTAGCGTAACCCCTGAGGCCCGACACTGCACAGCAGCACGGGCCTGACGCCTTTTAAACAACACACAAACACACAACGGGAGGCATAATGCCAGAAAAACCAACATTCACACTTGCACAGCGATACTTCCTCGCCTGCAAACGCAAGCCTGACGTGCCGTATTACGCCGCCGCCATTCAGAACGGTAAATTATTTGCCTACGGCAATCCCCGCGACAATGACGTGATCAGTGTCGGCGTGAGCGGACTGGTTGATCCTAAGGATGCTGGCGTTGAATTTGCCGGTATGTCATGGTCACCGGCTTTGTACGCATCTATCGAAGACGCCCTTCTCGCGCGCAAGCTTGATGAGCAAAACTTCATACAGGAAAAGGCGGCCGGTGCATACGCTGATGATGAAATTTACAGCAGTACCATTTATCAGGTACGCTGGAACGACAAGGATGAACTCACCTTCTTTGATCATTGCTCCGGCGAAGAAATCCAGACACAGACGCTCGCAGAAACGATAAACGCCACTGAACCGGCCGAGTAACGTTACCGTGATAAAAGCTTGCTCCGGCAGGCTTTTTTATTGCCCTGCGAAAAACTTTTTCGTTGTAAAAAATTACCGTTCTGGTACAATAAAACAGTCGAAACACACACAGGAAATGGTATGAGCAACACAAACTCAACAGCAAAATCTCCGCGCACCGACAATGCCTATCTGGCCGGGCAGGGCTATAAACCCGGCGTTCCCATCCGCCGCATCACGCTGAATGCAACCGGGATAAAAGTTGATCCGGCACTCCCTCTCGTTATCAGCAGCAATGGTGCTGGTGGCGTACGCTACGCGATGGGTGAGCAGCAAAACCAGACGGCGATTGATGAAGCTACCCTGTTCACGCAGGACCGCGCCCAGTCCACACCGGCCAACCTTTCCGCGTCAGCTTACAGCGACGCTGAATTTGTCCTGTTTGCGCGCGAGGACAGCCTGGCTGATGCGATTTATTATGGCCGCGAAGTATACTCCACGTTAATGACCATGCGCATGCGCTGTATTGATGACGAAACGCAGGCACTGAAACGCAAGCTTGCTGAACTGGAAACCACCAGACAGTCTGTTATGGAACAGCACGAACTCATCGGCTTCACCGTCGAATAAACCAACCGGCTGGCGCGAGCCGGCCTGTCTTTTTATGACAACACTCACAGCAACCGAAGGAGGTTGTATGGAAATTGAAGTCGAAGATAAAGTTACCCGCACCATTAGCGTTGCGCCTTGCATCAAGTGCGGCGATGACAACGCCAATATTTTTGATTATGGTTACAACGCACCCAATATCGGCGGCGGCAAATGCAGTAAATGCCATCACGAAGTGACAACCCCCTGCGACATCTTCCCTGAAAAGGAAGATCTGGTCGCCATCTGGAACGCCCAGAACTGCAAGGAAACGTTGATTAAAAGCAAACAATTGCAGATCACCAAGCTGCAATCTGAAATCGACGCACTACAGCAATAAACAGCAACGTTTCAAGCCCGGCTCCCGGGCTTCACCTGCTGTCTTCCGCCCGGTTTTCCTGACGGTGAGGAAGTGCGTGCACTCGGGCCCACGCTCGAAGCGTTCTACAAAGGCCGGTTTGTTGTCGCTTACTACAACAAATAATCTTTATTTGCTCACTGGCGTATCAATAACAACGATGCTTGATGCGCAGATTGATATCTGAAAAGTCTTTTTAGTTTTATGATAAAATAATGTTGTAAATTTGTTTGCTGTTTGCAATAATTCAATGCATCTCAGACAGGAGAACATCATCATGAAATGGTTACACAAACTGCTTGCCCGCTGGAATATCTTTACCCGTGCACAGGAAGCAAGTGACGAGACTGATGCAATACACGCGCTGTCAGACGCCCTGTCCGAGCCCGGTTCCATCTATTAACAACCTGTAACCATTCACCTGACATAATTCACAAACACCCCGGCACCGACCGGGGTTTATTTTGCTTTTTTGTTGTTAACTACTTGCCATGAACCTTAATTCAGGTACAATGTGATAACTGAATACACACACGGGAAAATCACCATGAGCAAGAATATACCTGACCGCGCCTTAGAGGCCATGCAAAACATGTCTATCATACTGGCGCACGCAGAGCTCGCCAGAACCATTCTGATGGATCATAACAAGTCAGTTGATGACGACACCATCAAGAACACCGTCGCCCGTCTTACCAACGACAGCCCACTGGGCTTCAGTAACGTCTTCGATGAAATCGACCGTACTCCTGACATGAACAGCGACACGTACACCTTGCTGAACGTGATACAAAAAGCCGTGCTTGGCTTTCAATGCCGCATGCATACGGATGCCATCAAAGTCGAAATTCAGCGACCCAACGGCAGCAGCGACGACAGCGAACACCAGGTCACACTGACCTTTGCCAATGCGGCTGAACGTAAAGATCAGCGGGTGGTTTTCTGTCAGCGCGTACACAAAACCATTATGAGTGGCAAGGTAAACTACATACTTGGCAACAAATCGCTTGGCGCACACCGTATTTATGAAGGTTACGCATTATGCGACGACGCACCTGTCGACGCCGGTCTCATTGATAACGTACACGCCCTGATCGTGGATTACATGAACGGCAAAGTGCATCTCCCCCGTGAATACACAGCCAGCGCGGTTGATGATGCTGAAGCGTTCCTACGCGACATCGAGGCAGGCCATAAGAAAGTGCTTTCTATGGAGCGCGCTATCCCAAACAGCCTTGTATGGCTTAACAATATCAGATCAGAATACGGCATCGATTAAACGTAAACGAACATCGTGCAAAACACCACCAAACCCCGGCACCGACCGGGGTTTATTTTGCTTTTTTGTTGTTAACCACTTGCGCTGAACCTCAATTCAGGTACAATGTAACAACTGAAATCACACAACACAGGTGAAAGCATGGCTCTTCCTGAAATCGACATTCAAATTGAAAGAACACTCTGGCACGCCGGCTCTACGAGCGCAAAAGAGGTCGGCAAAGCGCTCGCTGAGATGACAGACGCCGCTCACAGCACACTAGCACCGGTCGTCACCCGGGGCGACGAAACGCGCACCCCAACGAACACCGTCGCGCTGGAAAGTGTCAACCCGGAAGCTTCGCCAGGTCAAATCGCCATGGCCGTTCTGGTTAACGGTTCAAGCGGCTTTGGCACCCTGTCACCGGTGAAAAAAGCATTCGCCGAGGATGAGCAGTTGTTTCACGGCGAGATCCTGAGCGTACCGTTTACCGGCAGCAAAGATGCACTGAACATCATGTTTTACATGTTGATCACACCGGCAACAAACCGCTTTAACAGCACGTTTTTCGTATCTACCCCATGGGGTAATCGCTTATAGAGAATTACACGATCAAACCTGATCATGGATTGATTTTGTTGTAATTTTCAGGCATATTCATCTGATGAACCTTGCATTCCAAACTGCCCTAAGGCCCAACAACAAAGAACGGACGCATTTAATGAAAGCGTGCGGTGTGGCGCGTTTTGCGTTCAATTGGGGCTTGGCGGAGTGGGAGAAGCAGTATCAGGAGTTTAAAGCCGGGGAACGCGACAAAAAACCGAATGGCATGGCGCTTAAAAAACAATTCAATGCCATCAAAAAAACGCAGTTCCCGTGGATTTACGAGGTCACAAAATACGCCTGCCAGCAGCCGTTTATCCATCTGAACAAAGCGTGGGAACGGTTTTTCAACAAGGTTATCGTCAACGGCAAGCCGGCCGGGCGGCCCAAATTCAAGAAAAAAGGTCGCTGTATCGACAGTTTTTATGTCGGCGGCGATCATGTTTCTGTCCGGGGTGACCGGGTCAAAATCCCCAACTTAGGCTGGATAAAAATGGCCGAGCAGCTGAAATATGGCGGCAAAATTACCAGTATGACCATCCGGCGCGAAGCCGACAAGTGGATGGTTTCCTTTCAACTTGATGTCGAGATGTCATTCCTGCGGCGCGATAACCAAGCAGCCGTTGGCGTGGACTTCGGGATCAAGCAACTGGCCACGTTGAGTCGTGGCGAAAAAACGGTGTGGGAGAACCCGGCACCGCTTAAATCGGCGCTCCGGCGTCTGGCCAGGATGCAGCGCAAGCTTTCTAAGAAAGTCCGTGGCTCAGGCCAATACAAAAAACTTAAAATGCGTATTGCCAGGCTTCACCGGCGTATCGCCAACATCCGCAACAACACACTCCATCAGCTGACCAGCTACCTTGTTAAGCACTTCAGGCAAATCAACATTGAAGATCTGAATGTGCGCGGCATGATGGCCAACCGTAAGCTGGCCCGGGCCGTTGCTGACGTTGGTTTCTACGAAGCCCGGCGGCAGCTAACTTACAAAGCGGAGTGGTACGAGCGGATGCTGGAAGTGGTTGACCGGTGGTTCCCGTCCAGCAAACTATGCTCAGACTGTGGGTGGAAACACCCGGCCTTAACCTTGTCGAACCGGGTTTTTCACTGCGGGGGCTGCGGTAGCAGTATTGATCGCGATGAAAACGCAAGTATTAACATTGAAAATTACACTACGGCAAGCTCTGCCGGAATTTACGCTGCGGAAGAAAACGGCCCTGTACAGCCCGCTTAGCGGGCTGTGCAACCAGTTTCGTTGAATGCAGAAATTATCGTCAAACCTCAATGATCAGGTTTGTATAAGAATATTAGAGCGGCTACCCACGCTTAACGACGTCTCCCTGACTGTTGATTACCTCAGAGCTCTGAAGTAATCAACCTGCCACACCGGTCACCAACCACAACACCTCGCACCTACGGGGTGTTTTTATTTTCACTTTTTTGATGTAAAACACTTGCAATGTACCCTCATTTAGGTACAATACACTCATACACACAAGCACAGTGAGAAACATCATGACTAACACCGCCGGCACTTACCGCTCTTTTGAAGACAGAACCAGTGTTGCCCTGCTCGAAACAGAGGGTGAAATCCTTAACTTCGTGCTCGCTCAGGCAATGGGGCTTGGCCCGCGCGTAGACAAAGAAAAACGCATTACACTGGTACCGGTTACGCCTAAGCTTGAAAAGCGTATGGGTGTAAGCATGAATGCCATGAACAGAGTTAATGAGTGGGTACACTTCAACCCTGCCGGTGACAAAGCGCACGCTATGTTCCTGCGCAAGAAACACAACGTGACAGCCACCTGCATACCAAGTGAAGAGTATCGCCACATCAGGGTGAGACGAGAAAGCAGCATACAATCTGGCGACTTCATCCTGACCTGTGATAAAACGGGCGAAAGAATAATTATGCGCCCTTTGTCACGCTACCAGGGTAAGTGGGTACCTCATATGGCTAATGAAGCCGTGAGACAAATCAGTCACAGCCGTAAGAAAGTCTATCTGCATGCTGATACCCGCGATACCGCCATCATCCGCGCAGTACTGATGATGTATTTCGGCTCCGGTGAGTCAACGCTGGATAAGGTTGAGTTTAATTACAATGCGGCTGATGTACGCATCAAGGTTTGCGATGTTGCACTCGCACGGTTACGCCACGAGTTGTAAACCGTAAAATAGGCACCTCGCACACAGCGGGGTGTTTTTTCATTGAAACATTGCAAATAGTGCTTGCCAAGCTCCTAAAATCAGGTACAATGAGCGTATTGAAGTCACAGACACACAGGACACATCATGAACACGAAAGCTGTTCTTCTTAACAATCTGACCGGCACGGCGCTTAACTGGGCCGTCGCACAGGCAATGGGATTATCCCCCGTCTTAAGTGACAATGCAGTTACGCTGGATAACCCGCAACCTCTGATTGATATCACCGGCACTGATGCCCCTGACGCATTCAACCCGTCTGACGACGTGGCGCTGTGCGTCACACTGATGACCCACATCGGTATCGACGCCCGTCAGTATCGCCAGGCTCCGCATTCGCGTTACCTGAAAAGCTCACTGCTGCGCAATAACGGGCAGCTGCGGGATGGTGATGTTATTGATGTTGACACCAAAGGCACTGAGTGGGTACTGCGCCCTAATACACCGACGGACATAGACGGCAAGTTTTTTGCCCGCCCGTCATCGAGCAGCGGCCAGGTTGGCTGGAGCAAGCAGCGCGATCCGATGGGTGACACGCTGGTACTTGCAGTACTGCGCCAGCTGGTGTGCATGAAAGGCGACAATACACTGGTGTCTCACGGCACTACCATTGATAAAACAAAAGTTGACGTTCCCGTCAGCCTGACACGTAAGAGGGCAGCATAATGAGCGCACCTAAACAAGACAACCCCGATCCGCGCGTATTTTTAGCCAAAGCCGGTGAGGCGCTGTACGGCTCACGCTGGCAGACCGAACTGGCCCGGGCACTCGGTTATAAGGAAGGCCGCCAGGTGCGCCAATGGATGAACTTAGATCGGAAAATTCCCGAACAGGCTCTGGAAAAAGTGCGCGAACTTTTACAGTCACGCATCAAGACCCTCTCTGCCTTGCTGGATGAGGAAACGGCATAAACCGGCGAAAAGCAATTATTTTAACTTTTTTGATGTACTACAACAAAAAAGTGTTGCATTACGTTCCGGGAAGTGTTAACTTTACCTCAGCGTCATGAGAAAAGAGTGGACCGCTTACCCACCGGCTCTCATTAAGGCGAGGGATGCCGCGCTAATGCTTACTTACCAAACGACTAAAGCCCTGCCTATCAAGCGGGGTTTTGTCGTTTAAGACGCTGGCCTCCCCGAATAACACACCATTTTTTACTTTTTTTGTTGTAATAGTTCTGGTGCTGCACTATAATGCGCGCATCTTAATATACACACGAACACAGGAATTCAAAACCATGAACACCATCAAAATTACCGCCCCTATCCGTAACGCAAAAACGCTGGACGGCGCAATCAAAAAAGCCAAGGCGGAACTCATCAAACGTGCCGCTAAGAAGGGGCTTTACGAAAACTTCGGTGAAGCGGAAAGACAGTACTTGTTTGACACCTTCATCACCACCGGTGACTTCAGCAACGCCGGCCTGCGCGAGCGCGGTAAAATCACTAAGTTTGCCGAATGGGCAGGCAATTACGAAGTCCCGCAGGCGTAACAATCCGCTACTGTACTGACAGACCTCGCTCCGGCGGGGTTTTTCTTGTCTTAAAACCAACACAGGAGCTCGCACGATGCCATACCGACCTGTTTTTCTGACTCACGACGAAGCCAAAACCATCGGACCTGCCGCACTTAAGCTGTTGAAAATGCGCCTGCACAACGACGGCGTCACAACCAGCAGCGGTTCTGTATCCGTTCCTGACCTGGCCCGCGCGCTTGCAAACATCCTGAATGTTGACGCGTACACAAAAAAATCGTACCGCAACCCTGAAGACGCTGGCGAGGTCATTGCTGATTATCTCGGATTGCACCAACAACGTGATACCGGCTGGTATGACATTATCGGCGGCTCGACATCCGCAGAAGGTGTGGCATTGTCTGTGGCGCGCTTATTCCGCGATCCTGGCTTCGTGCAGGACCTCAACCGGAACCGCATCAAATCCTAGTGTTGCGCACCGGAAAATAATTAACAAATTATGGTAAAAAGTGGTTGCAACGTACCTGAATTTAGGTACAATACAATAACTGAATGCAAACACACACAGGATTTATCATGAGCACTCAAACCAACACATTTACTCCACTGTCACTAACCGACGACCAGGCGAAAACCATCGGCAGCGCAGCCGTGAAACTGTTCAAAAAGCGCCTGCGTGACGGCCGCATGAAAACCGGCCGCGGCTCACAGTCTGCACTGGGACTTGCCCGCACCTTAGCCGACATCCTGAAAATCGACGCCGGTACCGGTAAAGCCACCGCTGAGCCTGAGGCGGCAGGTACTGAGATTGTCAGTCACCTGAGCCTGCGCAAACAGAAAGAAACCGGCTGGTACGACCTTATCGGCGGCACCAAAGCCGTGAAAGGGGTCGCCTTGACCGCTGAGCGCCTGTTTACTGATCCGACATTTGTGGACGACATCAACAGCAATCGCATTTAACGCCGGTCACGGTATACTTAAATAAACCTCGCTACGGCGGGGTTTTTTTGCATTTAACACTTGCACAGCTCCTGTTTTTAGGTACAATACACTTATACACACAAACACGCAGGAACACCCATGCAACTGACTCACACTTTACACGCACTCAAGCAATCTGCTTTCACACTGACACTTGCTAATGTGGACTCGCACGAGCACGAACGCGGCTACCACCTGTCAGCGACACTGGTTATCGATGGCGAGCCTGCACTCAACTTCACACAGCCCGGTGACGGCTCAGCGGCGCAGGTAGAGTACCTCAGCGAGCGCATGCACTGCGCCACAGATATCATGCTTGATGCCATGAACTTCGGCGGCGCGATGCGTCGCGATGGCTGGTCACTCAAGACGCCGCACCAGCGTTTACAGCTGGAATGCCTGATTGGACTGCTCCAGGCACAAACCGAGCAGCTTATCACCTTACATTAATCACAACGCCCGGCACGCCGCCGGGCAAACCCCGGGACACCACTATGGCAATTAAACGCACCTTCAGACGCAAAGCAAAAAATGGCTACGTGAAAGCCGATGGCCAGCTCTGGTATGTCACAGAGGATGGACAGCCTTACACTGGCGATGTCGTTCTTCGCATCAATTGCGCCAGTCCGGACGCGTACCGGGAAGAGTCACCGGTCAAGGCCGTATTCCTGACACTTGAATGCAAAGGCACGCTGCACGAGACCAATATTCCTCGCACGGTAAAATAATTCACTTTTTTGTTGTAAAGCACTTGCTTTGAACCTAAATCTAGGTACAATGTAATGACTAAACACACAAACACACAGGTGCTACACCATGAAAAACTATTCGCCGTTTAACCTTGATGACATCACACTCACAATCACGGCTATCGATCCGGAAAATCATCACATCGGCACCGAAATGCCTAACCCTGAAGGTGTGCCTACATCACGCATGAACATGGCCTTCACCGGCTCCAGCCGTGAACTGATTGAATTGTACACCTGCGATGAGCCTGAAGATCAGGACGCGTACCTTGAATTCTCGGTACCCGCCATGGCGTATGGCGAGGGATGCGACACCCCTGCCGGTTTTGTCCGTAGCATTATTACGCACATCACCGCGTACCGTGACGCTTTCTGTATCAATGAGGACGCTCTGAAAGCCGGTAACGACTCATACTGCCGCAGCACCCCGGGCGTCATCATGGACAATGAACCCAATGAAATCAGCAATACCCTGATTGCTGAGTTCATTAAGCGCATTGCACCTGAGCGCACCGGCTTTTCACTGGATGAGCTGGATTTACTCAACGACTACCGATGGCTGTGCTACAGCACAGCAAAATGGCTTAACTGTGCCATCAATGGCTGGAACTACCACACCCTGTACGAAGGGGACAACATGACAACTGACACAAACAACATCCCGATGTTTGACTCTGTGGACGACATCATCGACTACCTGACCAACTATCTTTCAGCGCTTGAACAAAGGTCAGCCGCATTCTACGACTCAATTCTGAGAATGAGTCGCTAGTCTAGGTTGACAAGTTAGTTGACGTCACAATTTTTTGCGGGTAATATCGAAAGTATTAAGGCACTAGTGTTTGTCTCATCGACAATTCGACATAGACCTAATAATTGTAACTAGCATTTAATGCTAATTTAGGTGTTAGCTAGAAATAGCAGGCACTGAGCAATGGGCAAAAGTCCCTGCGCTCCGCGAGAAACCCGCGATTGCTATCCTAAGTGGTTAGTACATGGATTCCGCGACTCTATTCTTTGAATGAGTCGTCGGAGGTTTCAAA
>Ga0208879_1003241_pt1 | contig 13539 bp, 11 predicted proteins | sample Knorr_S15_td_Bot_FD_185605 | JGI IMG/M metagenome (GOLD analysis project Ga0208879, IMG submission 185605) | Marine microbial communities from Southern Atlantic Ocean transect - Knorr_S15_td_Bottom_ad_5009_LV_A (SPAdes) (version 2) | ecosystem: Environmental > Aquatic > Marine > Oceanic | place...
CGACGACTTCTTTACATCGCAGGCGACCTTCAACATCGATGGTGAATCGAAGCCAAAAAGGCGACGGAGAGCACGCGATGGCGATTCACGCGCAAAACCAATCCAGCGTCAGTCTGCAGAGAACCGGCGTCCGTCGAAGCGTAATTCTATTCTTGAACACAATGAAATCGATAGACAACGCGAAGCTCTGAATAATTGCCCTGGATGTGGTAGCGATGTCAACGAAGGTGAGTATGTCGATGTTCTCGTTTCATTCGTGACCGGAGCTGCAGACTACCTCGCTGGTGACTCGATCAGAACCCAAGCGGTGCAGGCTCTGAAACAACAGGCCAAGGCACTGGATCTTCCCGAACCCTACGAGGATTGGTTGTTGGAGGTGTGTGTCCGTTTGGAGGCGCAGGTGGTTCGCTATGTCGAAGCGAGGCGTGACCTTATTCGGGCAGAGTTGGAAGAACATCTTCGCAAGGAATTGATCGGTGACCTATACGAGCAGATCAGAGAAAACATCGAGGCGCAGGTTCGGCACGACATCGAGACCGAGATGTGGGAGCAGTTCGAACAACTCCACCGAGATCAGCAGAGTGAGTGAGTCACCTAGCGGTCTGAGGGTTGGTCAGGACTCTGAACTGGCTCTGAGACCTTGATGAGCAGATTTGCGAGCCGCTCGGCAATCGCACTTCCGACTTCGGAGGTTGAAGCGGTTCCACCGAGGTCGTAGGTCAACAACTCACCTTCAGCCAGATGCTCAGCGATAGCCCGTTCTATCAGTTCAGATACCTGAAGCGCCCCGTCATCCGAGTGTTGCATTCCTAGCCACTCAATCATCATCTGAATAGAGTGAAGAGTTGCAATGGGATTCACTATGTCCTTCCCAGCGTGCTTTGGAGAGGAGCCGTGAACCGGCTCAAACAAGCCGTGGACATCACCGATGTTGGCGCTGGCAGCCATGCCCATGCCACCTTGCAACACACTTCCGAGATCGGTGACGATATCACCGAACATGTTGGTTGTGACCACGACATCGAACCACTCCGGGTTACGGACCATCCACATGGTGAAGGCGTCGATGTAAGCCTCTTCGCAGCGGATTTCAGGGTAAGCCTCCCCCATCTCTCGGAAGACTTGGCGGAATAGTTGGCAACCGCGGGTAACATTGCTCTTGTCAACGCAGGTCACTCTCGAGATTCCGTCGCCGGGTGAGCCATTCCTGCGCCTTGAGTACTCGAAACCGAGGCGAATCAGCCTCTCAGAACCCTTCCGACTTATTGGACGAGGGTCCCACGCCACCTCTCCGGAAAGGCCGTCAAACTCAATTTCCGGGTCCTCCATCTCCTCGATTCCCTGCGCCCGTTGTGCGGAACGCCTCAGCAGACTGTGGTAGAGTCCCTCGGTATTCTCCCGAAGAACCAACATGTCAACCTTGGCAGGTTCCCAAACCTGAGTGAACTCGTCGTGGATTTTGTGGAGTACTCCATCGTACAATTTGATGGGGCGGACATTAGCGTAGAGGTCCAACCCGCTTCGCAGCCCGAGGATGACTTGGCCACCGGCAAGGTCTCCGTTCGGCAGCACCGCACCGGGCCATCCGATGGCACCTAGCAGGATGGCGTCGGTGTTGTCACGGCAGTGCTCAAATGAGCCTTCTGGCCACTCTTCACCGGTGTCCAGCCAGTGCTTTCCACCGCATGGGATGGTCGTCTTTTCGAATGCCAAATCGGTGTACTGCTCGATAACTGCAAGCAACTTCTCACCTTCAGCCATGACCTCAGGTCCAGTGCCGTCGCCCGGCAGGATGGTCAGTCGATAGGTCGCCATTAGCCGCGCCACCTGCTCAATGTACATGAACACCACCATTCGGGGAGTTGAGTGGACTGGTGAGGGGATTACTTCATCAACCGTCATTGTAGGCAAGTATGGCGTGACAGCCCGCGGTCCGAGCGATGCCGACGATGGTGCAAGAATAGATGCCAAGACCCTTCCAGTGGAAGTCAGGGTCCTTTGGGAAACCATGCTCCGGCTCGAGCCGGACTGGAGTATCAACGACTGGCTCACAAAGCAAGCGAAGGATGAATTGAAGCTCGTCGAGGGAAATCTCGGGAGAGAGCGGATGCGTTTGGAGCAGCGACTGAACAGAATCAATACGCTAGCTGGCAAACTCAAGCGAATGGGTGTCGACCTCGATGAAGTCCGCTGGAACGACCCGAACCAGCGAAACCTGTTCGATGTATTCTCGGGTGAGAATCCGAAGCCGACGGAGGTGGCCACCGAAGTGGAGGTGGTAGAGCCGGACGAAGGTGATGCCCATCCAGCGGCGATATTGCTCGATTACCTTCCCGGTGAGCCCGGTGACGACCCCCTACTCGCCATCGTCGCCCAGTTCATCCTCGTCGAGATGGATGAAGCGAGCGCCGCAGGAAACCTACCCCTCAGTTACGATGAAATCGATGAACTGCTCGAGCAACGCGGAATCAATCCCGATGAACTCTCAGAAGCGATAGAATGGCTGCTTGGCCGAGGTGAACTCGTCGAAATCGCTGAGGACCTCTTTTCCCTCGATGGTTGAGAAAAATGAGACCAAGGACGGAAACCGTCTTTAACTTCTAAGTAACAAATATCCTTTGGGATGCCTCGACTCCGCGCAGTACTCATTGGTTGCCTTGCCATACTGTGGATGGTAATCGAATGGGGTGTCATTTTGGAAATCGCAATCTGTGCAGGGGTCATCAGCACTCTGCTCTATGATGTCCCACACAGTTACCGCGAGAGGCGAAGACTCGCTGGAATTGTCGACAAGCAGGAGATTAGCATCATTCTAGGTGAGCATCAACTATCAGCGCTCAACAATCAGTGCAACCAACTCCAGCACATCCTCAGAGATCGGGATGATAGGTTGCAGAACACCATCTTGGAACTTGAACGGCGCGATGCAGTGGGGGCACCCGAGGCTCGTAAGCTGATTGACGACCAGAAGGAAACGCTCACCACCCAAAAGAAGGCGATGGAGGAGGCGCAGCGACTAATCCGTTCACAACAGCGGCTGCTCAACAAACTCGAATCTCAGACCGAGAGTGGGCATGGCCGCTGGGAGGAGACCCTTGCGACCCTTGAGCGAATGCTCGCCAATCAGGCGGCGCACAGCAACGACAGCCAGCAACAGATGTTGGAGGAAATCACAGATGGAAACCGGGAGTTGCAACGGGCGCTGACCGACCTCCTGCAACAACTCGCGATGGAGCCACGCACCTCCAGTGTCAATGTCCAAGACTCCGTGGTGATGGGGTCAGGAGTTGCCTCCCATGTAGATGACGCCATCCAACACCGACCCTCCCGTAACCGCCGAGCAACCCGAACACGGGCGCCACGCAGGTCGCGCATCGCCGAGTTGGAGGCGGTCCCAATCGCCCAAGTAGGGGAACCGCAGAGGACAACTGAGGAGAAGTGGCTTAGGTCACTTCCCGAAGACCTGACCTGAGGTCCTGCAATGTCCACCGACCCCCGCGCTGAACTCCGACGCAGTGTGTTCAGGGCTGAACTACTCGGTGCCGGCTTGCCCAAACTGGTGGTTGTCGGTGTCCTCATGCCTCTCTGCATTTGGCAGGAGCCATTTGACATCGTGTTGACTCATATCACCTGGCTCCTCATCTTCACTTCCATCACCCTGCTCATTCTCATCAATGTCCAGCGCCGTTGCGATGTCACCATGCAGCTGGTCGACGACATCCTCGAGGGCAGGGCGACCGTCACAGAACTTCTCGAACAATACTCAGGAGACCCCTCGACATTCATCGACTCCATCATGAACCTGACCGGCACCACGAGCGCACTCGAAGCCCTGTTAGAAGGGCGGGGTGAGGGCGGTGAATTGGCCAAGGAGGTCGACAAGTGGGGGCGCACGCTCTACAGCACTCGGGGAAAGGACCCCAGAGGGCCGGCCAAGGGCAAGGGTGCTGACACTTTCGAAAAGTCACTCTCACGGGTCGATGCGATGACTCCTCGTCCAGAACTTGAGGGGCGAGAAGGTGAGTTGACCAAGTCCGAGAAGATTGTGGAGGAGGCGAACATCATCGCTGCCGAAGATGCCCTGAAGAGGTGGGAGCGGTCTGAGGCAAATGACCCCGAACTGATAGAGGCCGGAGTCACGAAGTTGGGTGATTTAGTGGCGCGTGGCCACTTTGGCGGTCCTGAAAAACCCCATGAATGATGTCGTTAGGGAACATCAACCGATAAAAGGGGGGAGGCCCGCCCAAAGGGCGGGGGATGTGGATGAAGATGATGGAAGCGGCCCAGTTGGCTGCGGCAGGTAAACTCTCGCCCGAGCCCTGCAACCTGTGCGACGATTATCCTCAACTCAACTGAGAAAGCGATTGATGAATAGGGGGTGGTCGAACGCATATTTTCGGTGTTGTCGGCATAGACAACAATGGCCTGATTGCGGAACGAGTCTTGGAATCTCTCCAAGATTCTGTTTTTCATGTACACTCACACCATCTTGATGCGAATTCGTTCATCGTCGCGTTCGGAAATTCAGAGATTCAAGTGAGCAATTTCGTTCAAAGAGAGAGTGAATTCTTCTTTCAGTCCGGGGAAATTATTGATTACAAAGTAAACAGACGGGAAAACCCAACACCCAATTTCAAAGAAATTGTTGAAGCGGACGGCTGTTTCATCGCTGGAGTCATAAATGAGAAGGAGGATACATTCCAACTGTGTACCGACCCCTTCGGGTTGCACCCACTTTACTATGCAGTCATCGATCAGAAGTTCCTCTTTTCTTCATCAGTTGACGCACTCATCAGATTCGGAGAACTGTCACTAAGTCTAGATTCTGTCGGCATCAGTCAATTTCTCCATTTTCATTACTACCTCGGAGATCGAACCTTCTGCAACGAAGTGAAGCGCTTTCCTCAGGGTAAATTATTGAACTACAGTCTTCAGGAAAATGACTTTCACTGGACAACTTACTATCATTGGAGAGTTGAACAGGACATCGATGATCCAACGCAAGCGATTCAATTGTTGAAATCGAGATTTCTCGAATCATCCAGTGAAAGAGTTGTGGATGCTGAGAATATCATATGCTTGTTGTCAGGTGGTTTTGATTCGCGTCTCATCGTTGCAACTTTATTAGAATTGGGACTTACTTTCCCCACTCATACTACATATAGTGACAATGGCTGCCTGAAGGATTCAGTCGGTGCGAAGCTCGTCTCAGCAAAGTTAGGGATTCCCAATCAGTACCATGAATTGTCAGAAGATTATTTGGAAACTCACTGGCGAGCGAAATCGCGACGAATCAATTATGAGACCACTATGCATACTTGGCTGATGCCAATATCCGAACAACTCCCCTCTGGAGCGCTGAATATCGACGGGCTTGGCGGTGATAGCCTGGTCAAGTTACCATATAATATGCACATGGATTCGCTCGATTTGATTGAGCAAGAGAACTGGCTTGAACTCAAGTTGAGGATGTTTGAATGGTGTGCGGCACCAGGAGAGGGTATTGGGCGAATCATCAACGAGAATCACAGAGATCAATGGGTGAACGGCTTGTGGAATTCTTATGAATTAGAATTCGATGATATTGAATCTGGACCCAATTCACCTTCGATTTTCATATTGAAGAATAGGACTCGGCGTGGAATCGCTTGTTCACCCACGCTGCTCCTAACCAATAATGGAATGAGAAACTCGATGCCTTTCATGGATCAGAAACTCGTAGATATTGCACTGAGGATCAAGAACCGATTACGGTTCGGTGGTGGAATCTATCGGAGATTACTCGCAGATGTTGCTCCCTCGTTGGCGAATGTCCCGACATCTCACGATGTTGATTGGCCTAGTGAACATGAAATCGGTCCAGTTGTACGGTTCTGGATATCTTCCCCCGACCCGCTTCGATCATACTTGGATGTCATAGACAACGCGCCACTATTTTTCAAGTCCTACCTTAATCAGGGTTGGTATGAAATGGCGAGTATTGCAATGGATGAGGGGCCAAAGCAGCGGGGGCTTTTCATCCGCGAAGCGCAAGCCCTTGGGGAGATATGCAATGCAATCAGTGAATATGAGATGTACTTCTCTCAATCTGAATCCGATCTAACGAGCGATTGACTCCTTCCAGAAAGTATGTGGGTTCACGCTCTGCGCCATACGCCAGCCGGATTGCGCTGTGACGATGGGGGGGGGTGGCCAAGGGCAAGAGTGCTGACACGATCGAAAAGTCACTCTCACGGGGCGATGCGATGACTCCTCGTCGTCACGAAGTTGGGCGATTTAGTTGCGCGTGGCCACTTTGGTGGACCTGAAAAGCCCCTCGAATGATGTCGTTAGGGAGCATCAACCGATAAAAGGGGGGAGGTCCGCCCAAAGGGCGGGGATGCGGATGAAGATGAAGGCAGTCTTGGTCGCGGGCGGACATGGCTCCCGTCTGTTGCCGTTCACTCGGTTCACTCACAAGACGCTGCTTCCGCTGCACCGCAGGCCGGTCATCGACTACGCCCTAGCGACGATTCGGCGGGCCGGAGTCAAGGACATCACCATCATCGGAAACCGATTCATCGGGCAGATCGCTCAGCATGTGGGAACCGGGCTTCCTGGAGAGAACATCCACTATGTCATCGAGGAGGAGCCTCTGGGCCTACACCACGCCCTGAACCTTGCTCGCCCACATGTCGAAGGAAGCAGGATTCTGGTCTACTTCTCGGACAACATCACCACCTGGGAGATGGCTGATGCGGTCGCTGAGTTCGACACCGCTGCCGAGCCACCCGGTTGCGCCCTCTTGGGAAGGAAGGTACCAGACCCGGAGAGGTTCGGGGTAGCCGTGTTTGATGAATCCGGGGAGATGGTGGACATCGTCGAGAAGCCTGAGGTCGCCCCTTCACAATATGCTGTAGGGGGTATCTACCTGTTCGACGAGACCTTCTGGGACAGACTTGACGCGCTGGTTGGGGAGCTTGGAGGCAAATTCACAATCACCGACCTCAACCTAACCTACCTGAAGGAGGGGAAGGCGAAGCTGTACCGTATCGATGAGGAGATTTGGCTCGACTGTGGGACTTCTGATGCACTGCTTGAGGCTGGCATACTCGCCGAAGAGGGTCGGCTTTCACCGTTCCCGTGCAACCTTCGAGACGACGATCCGTCGCCGTCAGAGGAATGAGAGTTGAAAGAGATGGGCGATGAGTTGCAACTCAGGGACCAAAAACCCATCATTCCTTTTTTGGCTGTGATTTGTCAAATGGGGAGGGATAAGTGTGAAGTTTGAATTTTGGACAACTCCTGGACACACCCACATCAAGGCAATACTTGAAGACGGTGATAGTACTATTGGAACCAGAGAAGAGGGGGCTGGAACACAAATTGAATTAAACCAGACAACTCTAACTTATGACTATGAAGTCAACGATATACATCCAGACATATTGGGACTCATTTGCATGGTTAACTTCTATCCTTTCATTGGAAAAAGTGTTACCTTTCCATTTCCAGTTTCTGAAAGATTGCAAGCTGCATTTTCTATTCCTTGGTTTCATCTTTCTAAGCGATTAGAATTCAATAACATAGATAGGAAAATTCCGAAATATACTGGGAACCAAATTGCACTTTCTTTTGGGGGTGGTATTGATTCAACAGCTGTACACAAGATGTTTCCTGAAGCGTTTGTTGTTCACGAAGGTCATATTAAAGAGGGTACTTTGGTTAATTCTTCAATCCACCAAATCGTCAATAATTTAGGCCCTGAAAAGGGTAGAATTGTAGTTTCCAATCAAAGATATGTTTCTGAACCTGGTGGATGGCATTCTTGGCCATGTTCTACGGTGACCAGTTTGCTGTTGGCTACTGATATGAATATTGGAATCATTCTGATCGGAGCACCTCTTGGGGCAACGCAATTATGGAAGAATGGCCTTCGCTACTGGGATCGCCATCGCTCACGAAAATGGCACGGTTTTTCTGGTAGTCATTGGCAATCAGTATTTCATTCAATAGGGATACCAATGTTCTCTCCTATTATGGGTACAACAGAAATTCAATCAATGCGCATTTCACTCCCTTCGTTAAAGAAGGACCAAGTAACATATTGTATCGCCAACCAAGGAGTAGAATGTTTTCGATGTACGAAGTGTCTACGCCGCGACATCATCCGCGCAATTGTTGAAGAAGAGTATTCACCTAATTGGGAAAATTACAATTCAATTTATATTCATAATTTTCTTGAGGCTAGACCACTATTCATGGGCCACATTTTTGCCTATGCATTATCACATTCAATTGTATTGCCCGATTGGATCGAATCTAGATTGTCAGATATTGTTCCAATTAAAGGTGAATGGCCGATGAAAATCTTTGAAAAGACATTTGAATTCTGTCCACAACCTTGGAGTGAAATGTTGAGATTAAGGGTATTGGAATATATTGAACCAATGTCTGAAATGGAAGTCAATTCGTTAAAACAATACCATCTTACAAAGGGCAAAATCTCATTAATTACAAGAGTTAGGCGAATGATTAAGCCAGATCAATTTATCAGGTAGGTGGGTAAATGAAATTCAATTATTGGACAACTCCTGGACACACCCACATCAAGGCAATACTCGAAGACGGTGAGGATGGTTATGGTAGACGTGAAGAAGGTTATGGTCAACTAATCCATTTGGAAGAAACAACTGTCACTTTTGATTATGAAGTAAGTGACATTCATCCGGACATTCTTGGTCTTATCTGCCTTATCATATTTTTCCCCTTCGCTGGTAGTGAAGTAGAATTTCCCCAACCGGTATCTTCTAGACTTGAGTTGGCTTTTCAAAATAGGTGCTTTACAAATAAGAAAAAATTGAAATTCAGAAATGTTTCTTCAGATGTACCCATCTACAAAGGTGGGGATAGAATTGCCCTCTCGTTTGGGGGTGGCATTGATTCTAGTGCTGTAAGAAGAATGTTTCCCGAAGCATTTCTTGTCCACGAAGCTCATGTTCGGAATGGAAAAGTCGAACCATCCCCCAACATAGACACAGTAAGTAAACTGGGGTCCGAAAAAGGCCGGGTAATTGCAACTAATTCTCGATATTTGAGTTCCCCCGGGGGTTGGCATTCATGGCCATGTTGCTCCTGTACTGCCTTATTGATGGCTACTGATATGCAATTTGGTATTATCTTTACAGGATCTATACTGGGTTCCAATTTCCTTTGGAACGGAACCAAATATTGGGATAGATTGGATGCGCGAAAATATCACGGGCCTACTGGGAATTATTGGCAATCAGCGTTTGGAGCAATCGGCCTCCCTATGTTTTCCCCTGTAACCGGAGTTTCCGAATTCCAGACAATGTTGCTGTCAGAACCGTTTCTTAGCGTCAATGAAGTGGAATATTGCGTAGGCAGAGGTGGGCGAGCCTGCAAACGTTGCAGCAAATGTTTTCGCCGAGATATAATTCAAGTTTCTATATTTCATAATCATGACGTCGATTGGAATAATTATCGTACTGAAACTATTCATAAATTCTTGGCTAAACGCCCACTATACTTTGGCCATATTTTTTCTACAGCAATCTCATTATTTCCTGAACGCTATCCTGAATGGATAATCGATCTGATCAAGGAAGATGTACCCACTATTCACAGAGATTGGGTGATGCGATACTTTGCAGATTCTTTCCAGTTGTGCGCTGAGCCATGGTCGAAAACAATTGAAGAAAGAGTCGCACAATTCATTGAACCAATGACAAAAGAAGATGTTGAGGAGATGAAAGCATGGATTCAAACCAAGGAAGATAGTTTGGAAATTCCTATTCAAGAGAATGCTCCCCCTAGGACTACAACCACGCAAATTATCGAAGAACCGCCATCAACTGATTCTCCTCCTGATGTGCAACATGCACAATCTGCGATTACGCGGTGGCGACAAAAGGGAAACCGACTCTGGCTTGACTGTAAATTCGGTTCATTCTACTGGGACATGCCACCTCGATGGGAGCTAGCAAAAACTCACCTTGATCTTCTCAAACTTGCGGAATGGGTATTGTTGGCGCCGTGGATTCCTGGTATCATTCATGGGCATGAATGGACACGGAAGCCGGGGAAGCGTCCTGGATTGTCATTCTCGGGTGGAGTCGAGTCCACCGCTGCGATGTTGCTGATGCCGCGAAACACCGTCGTGGCGTACCATGAGAGAGATTTTGAGTCGATGCTGAAGCACGACAACGCACATCGATTCATCAGGCGGCTGCGATGGAGGCACCTGCGCAGAATCCACATCATCAAGTCGGACCATGAGAAGATTCGTACCAATATGGGAAAGATGAACGGCTTCTCGACCGACCTCGCCTGCGCCGTCCACCTGATTCTCCTGGCTGACCATTTCGACCTCGACTCAATCGCGGTTGGGATGCCCATCGACAACTCGTGGCTCACCGGTGGAAGGGTTTTTCGAGACTTCCCCAACTGTAGTTGGTTCAAGAAATGGACCCCTCCGTTCAAGGCCGCCGGCCTTGAAATAAATCTCGTCGTGAACATGATATCTCAAGCCGGATGCTTGGAGGTGGTTCGCAAGAAGGGGTTGGCGAACTGGGCCCAGTCATGTCTCAGGGCACCCGCTGGACAGACCTGCGGCCGTTGTTGGAAGTGCTTCTTCAAGAACAGCCTGCTGGGCCACGAAATCGATGTCACTTCTGTAGAGATTCAGCAGTTTTCATCAACGGAACCGCTCAAGACTGCAGCGATGGTACTCTACGCCACGAAGAAGACCGGGATGTTCGACGACTTGGAGCAACTGCAGAGATTCGAACACATCGACCTCGATTGGTTCGATGGCATCTACGAGCCGGGACTTGAACTGGTTCCAGAGAAGTATAGGCAGCGAGTTGCAGGGAATCTTAGGAAATTATTGGGCAGCATGCCGAAACCATACGACTTGGAGTACACCGACCTTGAGAACCCACCATACACATCGAGTGCATCTGGTGAATCGGGAACGATGGACTGAAGAGAGAGAGGGGTGTGGACAAATCGTGTCTGAAGAGATGGAATTGCGTGAACAGAATCCCCCTGTTCCACTTATGGCTGGTCCGTTTCACTGTCTACAGACATTGGTCTCTGACTGGTATCTGATTCGCAACCTCGTCAAGAAGGACCTACGAGCCCGCTACAAGAGAGCGGCTCTAGGCTACGGGTGGACATTCATCGAGCCGTTCCTTCTCTCTGCGGTATACTACGCACTATTCACAATTCTCGCCGGCAACCCCGAACGGCTCTACTCGATGTGGATTCTGCTGGGAGTCATCGTGTGGGGCCACTTCTCAAGAAGTCTGCAAGCTACAGTAGCCTGCCTATCGCGTGGCGGTGGGCTCATCAAACAAGTCTACTTCCCAAGAGAGATTCTTGCATTTTCACCCGTCCTCTCACAACTTGTCATTGCGATGCTCTCCCTAACTGCGGTGATACCTGTGATGCTCTATCTCGATGTGATGCCAGGCACTAGTATCTGGATGCTGCCCTTCGGTTTGATTCTCACCACGATGATAGCCATGGGTGTCGGCATGATGATGGCTCCATTGAATGCAATCTCAGAGGATGTGGGGCATCTGTTCCGATTCATCACCCGCGCTGGTTTCTTCGTTTCCCCCGTGATGTGGACCTACGAGATGATGCTCACTCGGGCCTCTGGTCCATGGGTCGACATTGTGATGCTGAATCCAATGGTTGTGCCGCTGACATTAGTCAGGCATGGAATCGATGGCACTCCACTCACTCTCGAGATGAATCATATTCTGTACAGCGTCGGCTTCGCAGTTTTCTCACTCTACATCGGAGCGGCAGTGTTCAAGCGCTGGGAGGCAAAGGTGGTGAAGTATCTATGACGACGATGATTCGAATGGAGGACATCGCCCTGCACTTCCCACGCCAGAGGGGAATACTGACGGGAATCCTCGACCTGCTACGGGGCAAGACGACGGCCGGCAAGGGCAAGTTCACAGCACTACAAGGGGTGGACTTGGAGGTCAACAAGGGAGAGGTCCTCGGAGTCATCGGGCGCAATGGTTCAGGCAAGAGCACAATGCTGAGAGTAATGGCAGGCATCTACAGACCGGATGAGGGCACCGTGCTGGTCAGGGGCCAAACCTCACTGCTCGCCGGTGTCAGCGTGGGTCTGAATCTGAATCTGACAGGGAGGGAGAATGTTCACCTCTATGGCAGTATTCTAGGCCACACCAAGGAGGTCATGGACGGCATGATGGAAGACATCATCTCCTTCAGTGAAATCGGCGAATTCTTTGAACAACCATTGCGTACCTATTCCTCAGGCATGAAGGCGAGGCTCGGGATCGCCATCGCCTCGGCGGTCGAACCAGAGATTCTGCTGATAGACGAGGTGCTCGGGGTTGGTGACCCGCAGTTCAGGGAGAAAAGCAAGAAGAGAATCCTTGACTTGGTGAAGAACACAGGAACAGTGGTTTTGGTGAGTCATTCTTTCGGGTTGATGACTGAGATTTGCGACCGGGTGGTCCTCGTTCATGAAGGGCGAATCGCAGCAGTTGGTGAACCTGACGAAGTCATCAAGACCTACTATGATATCACGGGGTGATCGATTTGGATAAGGAGGTTTCAGGGACTGTTCGCGAGGCAATTCTCCAGAATGAAATCAACCGAATTCGCAGGACATACTCCTTCAAGCTCGGTCTTCTCCTCACCGATGCATTCATTCGTAGGCCATGGATGATATTTCTCCTACCTTTCACATTCTTGAAAATGAATTACGACTACATCATGTCGAAGAATAACTCTGAGATGGATGTGTCGACCACGGGTATTGAAGGGAACTGTTTGATGATAATGACGACGAGCGAAGAAGGCGCCGCAGCGTCCGACAGGGCTATCTCCATAGCAAAGGCCTGGAACACATCTCCTGAAAGAAAAATAGTGGTAGTCAGTACAAATGAACTTCTCACTTCGATGGCTATCAAGGGTGTAAGCCTCTATCAAATCCCTGATCCAAAAGTTCACCGGGACATCTCGACCACTGAATGGAACGAAACTTGCGCTAATGTGTTGAAGAGGGCAATTGAAACGCATAGACCGTTCTCGTTCATCTTTCAAGGGACCTACCCTTACCGAGGGGTGTTGAATGCCATATCCATCAGTCCTAACTTGAACAGCATATGGCTCCGACCCGAAGACACCGACGAGGAACTCATTAGGAAGGGTGAACGTATATTCTCTAGCATCCTAACATTGGAGGATTTGGATAGTACGGAAATATCCCGCACAGATGAGCCGTTGGGAAAACGCACCCCATCTGACCTAATATTAGTGGCCACGGGATACAATCGTCACTACGAACGAGATAGGCTACCAAAGATTCTCGATAGGAAATTATCTAGCAATGTCGACTTCAGATTCATCTTTCCCAAGAATGCTGATGTTGGCAATATTCCCTCAATGAGAATCGAACGATGGGATACTATTGTAGAACACGAAGAATTTATGAATCTCAGGGCTGCGATTACTAGAAGTGACCTGCATCTAGTAAAGGAACTT
>Ga0208879_1003245_pt1 | contig 13524 bp, 8 predicted proteins | sample Knorr_S15_td_Bot_FD_185605 | JGI IMG/M metagenome (GOLD analysis project Ga0208879, IMG submission 185605) | Marine microbial communities from Southern Atlantic Ocean transect - Knorr_S15_td_Bottom_ad_5009_LV_A (SPAdes) (version 2) | ecosystem: Environmental > Aquatic > Marine > Oceanic | place...
TACCCTTTTCGCCGACTTCGACAAAACGGGTGGTCCCGCCCTGTATTGTTTCCATCTCATGAGGGGGTTCACCTCCACTACCGGCGGATACGACAAAATCAAATTGCGGGAATTTTTTTGCCAATTTGCGTGAGTCGGAGAGCGAGTCGTGAATCAGTAAAACGTTAATATCGCAATCAGCTTTTTTCACTTCCTGCAATGTCTGCTGCAACCCCTGCTCCACAGATTCCAACACCAAGTCTTCACTGAAATTTTGTGCCGTCCATCGATCAGCTAACAACGAGGTAACTCCGATCGTCTTGCCACCAAGTTCAATAATATTCAACCGTGGTAAGACACTGCGATCTAAAACCGCAACATTCGCACTGACGAACATCGATTTGCCGTGTTGATCAGCGGCTGAAACAGCGAACAATTCACCGGCTGGTAGCTTCAAGTCATTGGGTCCGAACGCCACAGCTTGGTATCCCATCAATTCCAACAACTGAGCTGTCAAGTTAAACTTCAATTCCGGCTGGCGGCCAAATCTGCGAACCTGATTCCCAATATCGATTCCGGCGACGGGCCAACCACGATCCGTGAGCCCCTGCAGAAAAGTGTGCCGCCGTGCGAGACCACCTTTTTGACGATCCAATCCGGTACACCCACAGGGCTCAACATACCCAATTTGCCGTCCCGTAAATACCATTACGCCCAGTGGATTGGACCAACCGTCAAATAGTGCTAACGGGCCCAATTCGCCAACGATGGGAAGTTGAGGTTCATCTGTTTGTGGAGATTGGCTTAGCTCGCCCGTTGGTTGCGGCGGTTCTCGTGAAACACTGGAATTGCCACCCACAGGATTGCCTGGGAAAACGTTGGAGAGATTTTCCCATACCAAAAAAACCACAACAACAATCACAACGCCTACTAAGACTTTGATGTTTTTATTCATTACTATCGCCTATCGGTAGTATCCACACACGCTGCCCGTTGGGGATCTCTGCCTTTCATTGAAAGCACTGGAAGCAAACACAGTAGCCATTATTGAGTAATTGAGAAAACAACGGAAATTGAAATTTCTGGTGTATTGGGATACGTCGTTTTCAACACTATTTTCAAGGCGTTTCCTTGATTACCCTCAACGAAATCACCTGCAGCTTGACCCGGTTTGACGGTCAACAACAACTTGTGGTGAACGGTTTTCCCTGTGCCAACAACAGCAGCGGGCCCCAATTCAACGTCGATAACACCTGCTGGCAAAACAGAGCCTACGCTAAAGGAAACATCGTTACGTAAAGCACCTTTCACCACCAAAATTATGTTATGCTCTAACCCCGTTTCACTAGCAATTGAACCTAAATTCAGTACACCAAAATATTCTGGGTTATCACCTTCGGATGCTCGAAAGCCTCTGCCAAAAATAGTGATATCTTGAACGACTTCGCCATTTAAAAAGACATCCACACGAGGGGCATCCGGTAGGTTTGTTTTTACTCGAATGGCTTGGCTAAACATACCAGCTTTCATGCCTGGTTTCAGTTTGACATGCATGACTTGCCCACTCGTTGCTCGCGGTTCTTTAGCAACTTGTTCCGCCGACATCGGTTCAAAGTGAATTTCAACTAAATCTAAGGGAGTTGCACCCAACAACTCAAAATCAATAACTTCCAGCCGATCCACTGTATCCCGATAACAATAAAGTCCAGTCATAGCGGTGTACTCTTCGCCAGACGAAATATTGTTCATCGTCATAACTTCAGGTTTCGGCAAGACTGATTGAATAATCTGCCCGCGAACGACTAAACGCACTGAGCGATTCGCCGGATCGTTTGTGTATATTTCAGCCGATTGATTGAACTCGGATGTCGGTCCCACTTCCCTGGCGGTCCAGTCCAACTTAATTTCAACCGACTCGCCCGGAGCAACCACTCCTTGCGCCAATGAGCTAAATGTACATTTACAAGTTGTCTCTCCTTTTTTCAGCGTTAACGGTTGCGTCCCGTCATTACGGATGACAAACGTATGGCTGCGAGTTCCACGCCGTTCCATACTGCCAAAGTCGTATTGGTTTCCGCCAACAACTGTGGCAATCGGACGATCTTCGTTGTCTTCGTCAACGATCAGTTCAACGCCCATCATCTCAGCAACACTGTCCATCGAAATCGGTCGAAACTGCTCTTGGATTCCGGTATGTGTCCAGCGAGCGTGAACCAACCCGACACAAATACCCAAGACGATTGTCACGACTGTAGCTACTAGTAATTTCATTTTATGTTGACTTTAAAGACTAAAAAGGAAGTGAAACGTGTCGAATATGAGGCCACGGTAATCAGCCGGAAATCGTGCACAGACATCGTTATTTGCAAGACGTGCAAGCTATGGAAGTTTAGCATATACGACCGACAAACGCTGACAGTATCTGTTTTCTTTGATGATATACTGAAAAACCCCACGTAAACCGAATCCGGTTATCGCAGGGTCATCAGTTCTTTTTTTTCGGAGCTATTCCGTCTTATCACTGTTCTTTACGCACTTCCTGTACAAGCTGTTCGAGAGATTTTGCATTATTAATCGATATATTATTCTGCAATTTCCACGCTTGGTAATCCAGTTCAAGGCAGCGACGATTTTCTAATTTAAACTCCAAATGTGAATTTTGTTCGTCCAGTTCTAGTGCATACCTCGCAGTTGCTACCGCCGTAGCCGACCCTAAAATCGATTCATAAACAGCGAGACGACCCCAACTATATGCGCTGCTTGGAAAAAGTTCGACTTCCATTTTTGTTAGTTCAACAGCTCGTTGCAGCCAAATTTTTTCACCGGTCGCCTGATAGATTACAAAGCACTGTTGGGCAAGCGTAACGTACAACGGATGACTATTGGCGTGCACCAATTTCACCTTTTCCATTGCTGCCAAATAATCTGTCATGCCAGCAGACGTAAGATTCTGAGCCAGTCGCTGAAACAACATATTGGTTTTCAAATCAGAGGCTCGAGCAGACGCTGGATCGGCTGCAATTGCTGCGTCGACCGACTTCATGGCCCGCCCGCTTTGTCCCTGACCGTTGTAATACCGAGCATCCAGCAAATGCGCAGCAGATTGCGTAACTGGATAATGCCCCGTAAAGTGAAAAGTGCCAAGTACTAGTAGTGCCCCAACCAATATGATGCCCATCTGGTTTCGACTTAATTTTTTATGACCCACTGTCAGTGTGGCCGTGGCAGCTGACGACTTTCCCTCACAATTCAACAGCATGGCTAATAACATCCAGCCTGTTATCGATACCCCAGGAACGCTGATCCCGCTTTGCATACTCAAGTTAAACAACCAGACCACAAATGCACCGCCAAGTTGTACCCTTGTTAACTCACCATTTTTGACCCAGTCTTGCAACAAATAAATGACGATCGCAAAAATCGGAAACCCAACATATAGCACTCGGTCAGGAATCAACCCTGGTCCTAACGCATCCATAAATATAGCCAACACGATTCCCAATGCACCGCCCATGAATATTTTTGTACTAGAAACTTCCGCCCGCGCTGGAAAATTGACCGCCACCGGTTTGAATATGCGTTTGATCGCAATGCCAAACACGGCGAGCATCAATAAGGCAACGAGTGTTCCAAACGATGTCCAAATTTCGAGAATCGCATTATGGGGATCAGCAATTGCCTCGGAAGCTGCGGGTAACTTATAGGCCATGTAGGCATCACGAAAATTCCCTGCACCAACTCCCCACAGCCAATGGTCGGCAACCATCGCCATGGAACTGCGCCAATATTCCAAACGATATAACAAGCTATTTGATGCTTCAGAGAGAATCTTCATATCGAGCCGGTTCGTAAACCAGGCGCACCCCACAGCAACCGCTAATAGCACACCGCTCAGACAAAGTCCGCGAGCGATACGTTGACGACTAACTTTAAATTGCACGGCCGTCAAATAAACTGCGCCAAGCAAAACGGCACACCACGCAGATCGGCTTTTGGTGAGCAGCAAACAGACGGAAATGAGAAAGACGAGCGTCAATGATTTCGCGATGTTCGACCGTGAAAGGCACCTGCGCTGTGTCGTAATAATCATCCCTAAAATGATAAGTAACCACGGCGCCAAAAAACCCGCTAGCGAATTGGTGAGGGAAAAAGTAACAAATGGTTCGGGACTCTGCAGACGACTTTCAAAATGATATCGCGCTGGAGAACCAATCGCGGCATCGCCGATACCAGCCTGTTGTAACATTCCCATACGTCCCATCTCATTGCTATTGAAATACTCCATTCGCAGGTTGGGAATTTGCACCAGCGAATCGTATATTCCTACACAAGCAATCGCCGTAGCCGCCGCGAGCATCACAACAACAATTGCTCGCATCTCGCGACCGGGCCGCAAGCACTGCAAGCACAACGTAAACACTGTGGCAAACCCAACCCATTGCCACAGTCCGTTGAGCGCCACACGCTCGTCTCCCGTTCCGCGTGTCGCCAAAAAACTCACGAACATTACAGCTACGCTGGCTAACAGCAAAAGTAAGGTGCGATCGACACGCAGTATGCCGTCACGGCAGCGAACATGGAATACTGCCCATGACAGCAGCAGTCCGAACCAAGCCCATAACGGCCAAGTCATCAACCCTTCACCCACCGATGTACTGTCACCAGTCATGAATGCTGATGAGGTGAGCAGCGCTACGCACCCGATCAACAACCATTGTTGCCAACCGTGCCAACGCTGCTTTGCGTAATCCAACTGTTTACCGGATAATGACATGCTAATGCAGATTCTCCAGTCAAGCACCAAGGTCAGTGTTGGACCGACTGCGGGCTGTATTTTCCAATATCGCGATTAACGATAAAACACAAAAGGTCATCAGGACAATAAGAATCGCACCAAATAAATTAACTTGTGGCAACAGAATCGCCGCCAACCCAGTTGTCGCCGTTGTCAAATACATCGTCAATACTGCTCGGCCACGCGACAACCCCAGTTCAACAAGGCGATGAGAAAAATGGCTCTTGTCCGGTTTAAACAAGCTGCGGCCTTCGATAATCCGAATCACCATAACGGTTACCAAATCGTAAATAGGAACGGCCATGATAATCACAGGCGCCATGATTGCATGTACGCCCGAGCCTTCGAAATCTGTGTAGGTTGCCAACAGAGTAGCAATAGCGATACAAAAGCCAACAAAATACGACCCAGCATCACCCATGAAGATCCTCGCCGGTGGTCGATTATGCCACAGGAACCCAAGCAGTGCTCCCACAAACACCATCAAGAACCCAGCGACAAAAAGCTGCGGCCCTTCGGGAGTCGCCCCCGGTATGATGATATACAACACCAACATTAATGATGAAATAACAGCCACTCCTGCTGAAGCGGCATCCATATTATCGAGCATGTTGAATGAATTTATTAACATCACAATCCAAAACACGCTGCCAAGAATTGTGATGATCTTAAATGGGATAAACGCCGTTAAATACCATTGCTGAGACATTACGCACGCTAAGGCAACGAGGCACTGCACAGTCAACCGCAGCTTCCAACTTAAGCCACGAATATCATCGATCAAACCAAGCACCATCAGGATCGTTCCGGATAAAAGGAGTACCCACAGTGATCCTAATTGCTCGCGGAAGCCAACCAGATAAGGTGTTATGCTGGCGGGAATCCAAGCGGCGAATAAGTCGTCAGCTAGTAAAATAACTGTGGCCGCGGAAAAAGTAACCATGACCGCCAGCCAAATTCCCAAGCCGCCCCCCATGGGTGTTGGCTCCGTGTGAACCTTGCGGTTGTTCGGTTTATCGACGAGGCCCCAACGGTCCGCGCGGCGACGGATCCAGTACATCGATAGCCAAGCGAGTAAACCGCTCGGCAGCGCAACGACAAATAATATCCAATACGGTATTTGTTGGTCCATGGAAGTCTTCTTATTGCTTAAGCACTCGCTGTCTGTAAAATTACAGACACACAGATTCTCATTTGCACGCGAGGCAGCAACACGATGGTTTCAATTGTACGTTTTCGTAAACCTAAACTATCGTACGTTCTCTTCGCGAAGTCGTTCACGTAGACATTGCCGACACTCATTGAAAAATTCATGATAGCCAGCCGTGCAATAGTCAGGATAAGTCCAACGACTGTCTTGCCATCCATCGCGATGGTAGGTCAATGTGACTTCGGCAAAAATTCCTTGGGACAAATAAATGCGATGATCGCGATCCTTAGTAGTCGCTAGGACTAATTTTGCTTCGGTCAAATAACCTGGGTCAATGTTGACGGGCCGCAGGACATCGTTCCTATCATTGTCATCGGCATATTCGGCTTCCCAGCCATTCGTTAGCTGCTTGATTTCAGCTAAATCCTCAGGTTCTATCAGGTTTTCTAGCGCCCAAAACTGCTTTTTCAGCTCTGACCCCATTTCTGCTTCGTAATACGTAGTTTGGTCAAAATCAAATAACGGTGATTCCAGCAAAATCGTCCCCCACTCTGCTTCGACTCGAGTGCGAATTGCTGCTAATGCTGCTTGATCGTTGCTAAATGCACCCACAATCAACAACACGCCACGCTGTGGTTTACTCTCACCCATTTGATTTACACCTCTAGTTGAACCGCCGACGGGGGAATGCCGTTTACCGTGATTCGCAGCCACGGGGCAACGGCAAATCTATCGCACCTTGTTGACGGGCGGCCACCGCCCTACGCCAGTGGATTCTATTTTATGGTGATAAACGCTTTTGTTATACAGATTGATGATCAATACGATTTTCCGAACACGGCACGGCAACGACTCGCTTCACCCGTAAAAATACAAGTTCCCGGTCCTGATTTGTCTTCTAAAGGAATACAACGGATGCTGACCTTATGCTTAGCAATCATCTTTAGAACCTCCGGATTGTCTTCAGCAAAATGACACATGGCAAACCCGCCCTGCCCCTCATCAGTGCTCGTGAAATACTCTTCGAACTCTTCGTACGTTTCAATCGTTTTCGTGTTCGACTGACGCAGAGCCAAAGCTCGCTGAAAAAGACCGTCGTGAATGTCGTTTAACATATCCCCAACATTTGCCACAAATTCCGCGCGGTCGATGCCTTCGCTTTTTCCCGTATCACGACGACCGACGAACACTTGTCCATTTTTCACATCGCGCGGCCCCACTTCGATGCGAAGCGGGACTCCTCGCTTTACGTGATACCATTTCTTTTCACCACCACGTAAGTCTCTCTTATCGATGAACACTCGGATGTTGCTGTCAGCATATTGTTGGTTTTTCAGATCTGCTTCAAGCTCCTCACAATATTGCATCACGGCATCACGTGTCTCATCGCCTTTGATAATCGGCAGGATGACGATCTGTTGTGGGGCAAGTTTTGGCGGTAACACTAAACCATCATCATCGCTGTGCGTCATGATCAGGGCGCCGATGAGTCGAGTGGACGCTCCCCAAGATGTTGTCCAAGCATGTTGTTGCAGCCCTTGCTTGTCTTGGTATATGATTTTCTGAGCCTTAGCAAAATTCTGACCTAGAAAATGTGAGGTCCCTGACTGGAGCGCTTTTTTATCTTGCATCATCGCTTCGATCGTTAGCGTCGATACAGCACCGGGAAATCGCTCGTCCGCTGTCTTCTCGCCTTTGATTACTGGCATCGCCATAATGTTCTCAGCAAACTCGGCGTACACATCCAGCATCAACCGAGTTTCTTCCAATGCTTCTTCTTCGGTTGCATGGCAAGTGTGACCCTCTTGCCATAAAAATTCAGTGGTCCGCAGAAACATACGTGTCCGCATTTCCCAGCGGACTACGTTCGCCCATTGGTTTATTTTGATGGGCAAGTCACGATAAGACTGCACCCATTTCGCATACATAAATCCGATAATCGTTTCGCTGGTTGGCCGTATAATCAACGGTTCTTCTAGTGGACCAGCAGGGACTAATCCACCGTCAGGACCAGGCTCCAAACGGTGATGCGTTACCACAGCGCACTCTTTGGCGAAGCCCTCAACATGCTCAGCTTCTGCTTCTAGAAAACTCAATGGTATGAGCAGCGGAAAGTAAGCGTTGACGTGCCCCGTTTCTTTGAATCGTTTATCCAAAGCTTGTTGCATATTCTCCCAAATCGCCCAACCCCACGGTTTAATGACCATGCAGCCGCGTACCGGAGAGATCTCCGCTAAATCCGCTTCTCGAATTACCTGTTGGTACCACTGGGGGTAATCTTCTGCGCGAGTAGGAGTGATTGCTGTTTTTGGCTGCTTCGCCATTTTTCTTTTCCGTTCTTTTCCGTTTGTGCGTAAGTTAACAATGTTGGGGTCGTAGCGTGACATTCTAAGTTAGGATTGGTCGCTGCGACAACCAGAGAATTCAAGTAGGTCCCTTGTCGAGCCCAAGTTTTACTCTTAAATTGCCTATTCAACTTCTCTTACAACTCATTCACCGATTTTTTGACACGGCGACAATAACATGACGCGACGATTTATTAACCAACTTGGCGAAAATGAAAACATCGACCAAGTCTTTATTGCTAATGGTAAACAACTACGGCCAAACCGACAGGGCAATTTATACCTACAAGTCTCGTTGTCAGATCGCTCCGGCATCGTTAATGCAATGCAATGGAATGCCAATCAAACGGTATACGACAGTTTTGAGAATGGTGATTATGTGATCGCCCAAGGAACCACTCAGTTCTTCAATGGGAACCTACAAATCATCGTGCAAAAACTCACCACAGCTGATCCTGCGCAAGTTGATGAGGCTGAATTTCATGTATTGTCTAATGAAAGCATCGGGCAACTGCTGGTGCAATTGCGGCAGTTCGTAGATTCAATTAGTAACGTCCAACTAAAATCACTCGCCTGTTTTTACCTCGACAACGACGAACTAACGTCGAAGCTTAGCCAAGCCCCCGCTGGTGTTAAAAATCACCATGCTTACCAAGGAGGGTTGCTTCACCACGTCGTGTCTTTGATGGAATTAGTCGATGTAGTTGCGCCAAAATATCCTGATGTGGATCGCGACCTAGTCTTGATCGGAGTACTGCTGCACGACTTGTCAAAAATCGATGAGCTGTCCTATCAGAAAGGGTTTGAGTATACGGACGAGGGGCAACTCGTGGGACATCTAGTGATGGGTGTTGAACTGCTGGGAAAAATGATCCGCGATTGGGAAGTAGCTAACAGCGATGTGTTCCCCAACGATTTGGCCATTCAACTCAAGCATCTGATCGTTAGCCATCATGGCGAGTATGAGTATGGAAGCCCGAAGTTGCCGATGACGCTCGAGGCGGTCATGCTACACTTTTTGGACAATATGGACGCCAAGCTATTTCAGTTCAGCCAAGCTATGTCCTCAGAAGCCAACCCCGATAGCCAATGGACGCCCTACATTGCCTCCATTGGCCGCAAGCTATACAAAAACTCTCGCGGCTAGCTCAATTCCCTACCGTCAGCATCTTTCAAGCCCCCGGTGAGAATCATGATAAAATCGATGATCGCCCAGATGCCACATCCTCCAAGTGTGAACAACTGAATAATACCAATGCCTGTATAACCTAGATAAAATCGGTGAACGCCGATGACACCCAGAAACCAACATAGCAATGCGGCAGGGATTTTCTGCTTGTCACTCTTACCACTGTCACTTTCGACTGGTCCCGGTGCAACAGGTTGTTCTGGAATAGATGACATATCGACTTTTCCTCTCAGTTAGAACTTCTAATCAATAAAATTTACAATACGAACAGCTAACTTCGGATAGGTGTTTTTTTAACTCAACTCTCGACCTTGGACATCTTTGACACTTCCTGTTAGAATCATGATGAAGTCAACGATCGTCCAAATTCCGCATCCGCCAAGTGTGAACAACTGCATAATTCCAATTCCCGTGTGTCCCAAATAAAATCGGTGAACGCCTAGGGCACCTAAGAACCAACACAGCAGCGCGGCGACGATTTTTTGCTTGTCACTCTTTCCACCTCTGCCAGCATAACCAGTTGGAGCCATCATCCCCGGCATGGGTTGTCCCGGCATGGGTTGTCCCGGCATGGGTTGTCCCGGCATGGGTTGTCCCGGCATGGGTTGTCCTAGCATGGGTTGTCCCGGCATGGGTTGTCCCGGCATGGGTTGTCCCGGCATGGGTTGTCCTAGCATGGGTTGCCCCGGCATGGGTTGCCCCGGTGGAAGTTGGCCAGGCGCAGGTGCTGCAAAAGGTGATGCAGGTGATGCAGGTGCTGCAGGTGCTGCAGGTGCTGCAGGTGCTGCAGGTGCTGGTGCTGCTGGGACTGCAGGTACTGCCGGAACTGGTGCTGCTGGGACTGCACTGGGTGCAGGAACTGTCATCTCGGTGCCACAAGAACATTTTGCTTGTTTACCCGCGACTGAGTCATCAAGCGTATAAGATTTGCCACATTGGGCGCAATTAAACGTAATAGCCATAGATGAACCACTTAAATAAGAATAAAACGGATGACTAGATAAAACAAAAGAAACAAATCAAAATAATTTCATATATCTAAGCCTATCATAACGAACCACTAAAAAACACAATAATTCAATTGAAATAGATTCCGTGGCGACCGCAAACATCACCCTCTCCGGAATGCGGCTTTCACATTTACGTCGTTGAGAAACCGTATGATTCTAGTGTCATCATTTTTCGCGCACCAATCAGTACGACAATCGACATAATCAAGGCTACGACCAAGGAAATGATTCCAATCGTCCCATTGAGAGCCATAAAATCTCCTTGTTGACCTCCGCGCCAATTTCCATCAGGTTTTTGATAAGGACCAATGGATATAGGCAAAGCATTATTCCGGTAGTAATCATCATCAACAGAGCTGGCATTTTCACTCGTCGTAAGGCTTCTTCACGACCACCGGACACTGGGTGCAGGCACTGTCATCTCGGTGCCACAGGAACATTTTGCGTGTTTACCCGCTAATGAGTCGTCAATCGTATAAGATTTACCACATTGGGTACAATTAAACGTAATAGCCATAGATGAAACACTTAAATAAGCATAAAACGGATGAATAGAAATTACAACGAATACCGATCAATGCGAATTTGTAGCCTTAAGCCTATCATAAAGCCAAATAAAAAAATTACCCTAATTGAAACAATCTGAGGATCGAACGTGGAATCACAGGATCTGGAACAACGAATACTCCAGCATGTAAACCAAGCCAATTATAAAGCAGTCAAACCTACGGCCATCGGTCGTACGTTGCGACTTTCAGCTGAAGAACAAAAAACCGTACGTATGACGGTTAAACGCTTGGTCAAAAAGAAAAAACTAAAATACGGCCCGCGACATCTCGTCTTACCGGTACAACAGTCCGTCAAGGAACGTGAGGCAGCTGCTCAAGCGAACGCCTCAGTTGACGGTCAGAATGACAGTCCCGACAGCGGCACGCCCGCTGTACCGACTACCCATAGCGATACTGAGAAAACCAAAGAAACAGTACAAGATGCAAAGTCTGCATCTGCCGAACAGCACGCTGAAAACACGATGCTCGGTACATTTTCTCGCGCTGCTGGTGGATTTGGTTTTGTTCGCCCCGCTGGCACAGACCGAGCGGCTGGTCGAGATCATGATATTTTTATCGCCGCTCATGATTCGCTCGCCGCCTGCCAAGGAGATACTGTCCGAATCCAAGTTGGTAGGCCAGGAAGTAACCATGGAGGGCGAGCGTCGGGGACGCAGGATCACAACCAAACCCGTGGACGGGTCATCGAGGTCGTCACGCGAGTACGCAATCAATTTGTGGGGACTTACCGCGAAAAAGAAAATCGTGCTTCTGTAAGTGTCGATGGAAACCAATTCGACCGCCCCATCCCCGTCGGTGATGCGGGTGCCAAACGAGCCCTCATCGGTGACAAAGTTGTCATTGAAATGGTTCGTTTTCCCAGTGGTCAAGACAACGGCGAAGCAGTGCTGACCGAAGTGCTCGGTGCCCGCGGAGAACCCGGTGTTGACACGCAGATGATCTTACACGAGTTCATGATACGCCAAGAATTTCCTGAAGAAGTTCTGGACGATGCGCGTGATCAAGCCAGCCAGTTTGATGAAAATGATCTCACCGACCGCGACGACCTAACGGCCAACACGATCATCACCATTGACCCCGTCGATGCACGAGATTTTGACGATGCAATTTCGCTCGAACAAATCGAGAACGGACACTGGCGACTAGGCGTGCACATCGCCGATGTTGCACACTTTGTCCCCGTCGGTAGCAAGCTCGATGTGGAAGCTAAACTCCGAGCAACAAGTGTCTACCTGCCAGATCTCGTCGTGCCAATGTTACCAGAGATCATCTCCAACAACTTAGCTAGCTTGCAACCCGACCGGAATCGCTATGCAACCACGGCAATCATCGAGTTCAATGCAGAAGGAATCCCGATCGCAACCGACGTCAAAAAGACGGTCATCCGTAGTTGCCGACGGTTTACTTACGAAGAGATTGATGACTTCTTGGATAACCGCAGCAAGTGGCAAGAAACTCTCGACAAAAATGTCTACTTTCTGCTCGATCGCATGCATGAATTGGCGATGCTATTGCGCGGCCGACGCTTGGAACACGGTTCCTTAGAAGTTGGGCTACCCGAAATCAAGATCGACTTAGATGGCAACGGGGAAGTTGCCGGCGCCCATCAAACCGTTAATACTGAGAGTCATCAAATCATCGAAGAATGCATGCTCGCCGCAAACCAAGCCGTAGCGACATTGCTAAATGACCGCGAATTAAAGTTCTTGCGACGGATCCATCCCGACCCGACTAAACGAAAACTCGTTAACCTCACCAAGTTCGCGCGGGAGATCGGCATCAAAACGGACGATATCACGAGCCGTTTCCAAATCCAAGAAGTTGTTAATCAATCCATGGGTAAACCGTACGAACAAGCCGTTGGATTGACTGTCTTGCGAAGTTTGCAAAAGGCCATCTATGGCTGCGAAGAAGAACGACATTATGCACTGAACTTCACCCATTATTGTCACTTCACGTCTCCCATTCGGCGTTATCCCGACCTGACGATTCACCGATTATTAAATCAAGTCATCGCGGCTAAACCAATCGTTCAGGACATCCCTAAAATCACGGAACTCGGTGACCATTGTTCGGACCGAGAACAAAATGCTGAGCGGGCGGAACGTGAGCTCAAAAAATTGAAACTCTTGAACTACTTGGATGCTCACAAAGGCGAAGAGATGGTGGTGCTAGTCACCGGCGTCGAAAAGTTCGGACTGTTTGTACAAGGAGTACAAGTCCCCGCGAGTGGGTTGATCCATGTCGCTACGTTACGAGATGACCACTATTCATTGGAACAGGGCACGCATGTACTTGTTGGTTTTCGCAGCGGCAATTCGTTCCGATTGGGTGACACGTTGAGCATTCGCATCGGCCACATCGATCATGAAAAACGCGAAGCAAATTTCATATTCTTGAAAAAAATCGCCTCTGCCGATGGCAATGATGACTCCAAACCAATCAGACCCTCGCGCACTTCCGAAAGTAAGGGGAAAGGGAAATCAG
>Ga0208879_1003247_pt1 | contig 13520 bp, 12 predicted proteins | sample Knorr_S15_td_Bot_FD_185605 | JGI IMG/M metagenome (GOLD analysis project Ga0208879, IMG submission 185605) | Marine microbial communities from Southern Atlantic Ocean transect - Knorr_S15_td_Bottom_ad_5009_LV_A (SPAdes) (version 2) | ecosystem: Environmental > Aquatic > Marine > Oceanic | place...
ATTTTGAACCATAATTAGTTCAGAATGGTTCAAATTATAGTTCATATAATTTTTGGGAGTCAAGTTTCAGTGAAAAAACCGCAACTTTCTCAATTCACCCCGTTTTCAATTATTTTTTCAACTTCCTTCCAAACTGCGTCAACGCTGAAAAAATGAAGAGATTATGTTCCTCAGTCGAGGCTTGAAACCATTTCGTGATTAAACCGCCAAAGTTGTTGTTTGATTCCTTTCCAGACTCCTTTGAAGCTTCCAAATGTACGATACTTTTGTTGGATTTTTGGCTTAATACCGTGGCTTTTCATAACTTCAATAACGACACGCAAATCGTCCAAATAAGGTTCGTAAATCTGTTTTCTGGTAATTGAAGGAATGGAATACGAAGTGGTAAATTGTACCATGGGTTTTGAGTGTTTTTCAGTGAGACGTAGTTCATGAAAGTGCCAAAATATTCCATTACTGTAAGGGAATCGATTGGCATTCCATGGTGCTAAAGTCCAACCTTGATTAGACAGAACATGGACTTGTTCCGGAAACCTTTCGGGCCAATCATCAAGATATTTTTGATCACCGAATTTACCATTCTCAAATCGGTCAAAACACCACTCAATGCAACGTTCTTCCCACCATTTTCTCACAGTCTCACCACCCTTACGAGTAAAGGTTGTGAATTGCACACAATATTGTCCGCTTTTTTCTGAAAGATCGTATTCAGGCGCATATGCATGGTCGGTAATTAGTACATCTTTTCCAGAATTATCAAACTCTTGAAAAATTGGTGAAGGACTTTTCCGAAACCACAAATCTGCATCCAAATAGGTCACTCTTTCAACTGAAGGTTCAGAATCAAAGACAAATTTTGGTGCGAAAGGAGTTGTTGTCCAACAATATTCGCCAGAGGAACGTCCCTGCTTAACCTGCTTAAGCTCTTCCGTTTCCAGCAAACTAAGCTTTAAAAGTTGTACGTTGGGTAATTTAATTTTTGTTAGAACATCATTAACTGCATCATCTATACACAAAATCCAAAGTGTATAATTTCCTGCGTGACGTTCCATAGACACATGTAAAGCCAGTCCTTGAGGAAGAAAAAGGCTGTCGAACAAGGTAACGAAGTGTTCCATCAATCTCCTTGAAACTAGTTTCTTTAAAGATTATTTAGCTAGTTAAATTTTAATGTCATTAATCGTATTAATACTTTTTTCAAAAATTTTAAATAACCATGAGAAATCTTACGATAGGATTCCTTTTGTAGCAATAAAAAAATCGGATCCTTGTATTTCTCAAAACCCTTTCTAGCCACAAATAAGCCAAAACCATGTTCTCCGTTAATTGTTGAAAATAACCATGCAAGTAAGTATTGACGAATGGATAGATCATCACTGTTTAGAGTGTTTATATATGTAATTTCACACCATCCAGGTGCTGTTTTCAGGAACGATCCTATAGTACGTTTTTGAATAAAATTTAGTGAAGATAAATCAGTCTGACTAATACGATTAGAACCAAAAATCTTCATATTTGTTACCCAAAATGGTTTTACGTCCATATAGGCCATAAGTGCGTGTAATTTATCTTCGCCATTCATTGCATCTATAATTCCGGGTTCAAATTCTGCGGTTAGAATATTATTACTTATTTTTTCTGGGATACTACGAAAAATACGTAAATCAGTACCCTGGCTATCAGTTTTAAACCAGTCAATGTATTCAAGACCTGTCTCTTCCAGAGTAGTTTTAATATCAGTAGCTGGTAGCTTTATTGTATCAACTACATTAAAAAGTTGGTTAAATGCCCAAGGCTCCAAGGCCTTTTCATCAGGTTGAAGTGTGCTTGAGCAATGAGGGGATTGGGTAAGATAAAAGTCAACTGCATTGCTAGGATATGTTGCTACCAAACGGTTTAGTTTAATTAATTTTCTCCATCCTTTATCTTCTATTTCAGAAGCGTCGAAGTCTCTTGTGTCGGCATCAAATGCAATACAGACAGAGTATTTTGCTATTTTTCTCCACTTTTTATGGATAAACCCTGATGCACCGATATCAACAAGCACAGGAGGCTGATTAACCAATGAAGCATGATTCATAATATTATTAATTATTTTTTTCATAATATATTCTTTAAATTGACATCATCTTTACCGTTTAGTCTTTAGACTCTTACGTGCTTAAAATAATTATTTATAAAGAATTAGACCCTCCATGAGCCAATCTTGCAAATTATTTCTTGCTAAAAATATATCCCTTAAATGTAGAATCAATCTCAGTTAATTCAGAGAAAAAGAGGCTATCAAAACTCTCGACTAGATCATAGGTTTTTTCCAATGTGTCAATCAACCATGATTCAGAAATAGTGTAGCAGGGGTAACTGCCTCCTATTGATGGAGTTGCATGTTGGACGTAGATTATATTAGATTTGAAATTATTAATTATAGTTCGATCAATAATAATAGCATCGGCACCAATTCTACTCAAAGAGTCTAAAACAGCACCAGGATCAGGCATATACTGTAATGAGCTAGAAATTAATACAACATTAGGATTACACTCATTGAGACAATTCTCTATTGAGTCATAAAATCTAAGAATTTCATCTTGAATATGAGCCCGTCCAGCTTTCACATAGTGTGGTTGCTCGACAATATTCCAACTTGACAGATTGATGTCATTCAGAAACCGATCATTCTGGAAATATGTAGTACCTAAAGAACCTCCCATATCCAGCACACACAAATTACCATTATTTCGTGCAGCAACCCATACAATACCAGCTAAAATTTGCCATGAAGTCTCAATTCTATCAAATAGAATGCCGTCACGCTCATATGCCATCTCTCCGCTCTTCACTTTTAGTGTTGAATTAAGTACTTTATTAAGAATATCTTTATCATCATATCCTTTGCAATGGGCTAGGGTATCGTCCCATGATTTATATTCACCAGTAAAGTAAGTTCTATTTTTACCAATAATTATATTTTTTAGTTTTTTATAAATAATGGGTGGTAAACAGTTTTTTATTAAGCTTCTCATAACATAATATTCCTTTATTAATGATATTATTTTTATGAAATCAATCCAACAATTTAAACAACTTGGAGCGAAAATAGTTTATTCAAAATATGAATGAGATGTATCATTTATTATGATTTATTATCTCACTATATTAAAAGTTGTTAGATAACAAAATGTGTTCATTATGACTAACAATCACTTTACTACATTTAGAATTGCAGCATGTTTCCAAAAGAATGTAATGTGTTCAACAATAAACTCACTATTAATTCCTTTGGATATTCATCATAATTAATAAGACATACATGCTTTTATATGATTAATGATAGTCTCTACTTCTAATAAAGATATCCCTGGGGTTATTGGAAGACTTAACACTTCTTTATGGATTATTTCTGATATAGGGTAATCGCCTTTTTTCTTACCCATCTCTTTATAAGCCAATTGCAAATGAGGTGGAATTGGATAATGAATCATTGTACCAATTCCCGCTATTCTAAGATTATTAATCAAATCATCACGCTTCTGATGTCGAATTATAAATTGGTGCCATACAGGTTCAGCCCAATCCGGAATTACTGGTAATGTAATCTCTTCAAAATAAGCCAACCGTTCAAGATAGATACTAGCAATCTTTCTACGTTGTTCATTTTGTAGATCAAGGACTTTTAGCTTCTCAATCAAAAATGCTGCCTGCAGTTCATCTAGTCTTGAATTAAATCCCTTAACTTCATTTTGATATTTGGCTTTAGAACCATAGTTGCGTAACAGATTAATTTTGTTAGCTAGCACTTGATCATTAGTAGTTACTGCTCCACCATCTCCCAGAGCTCCAAGGTTTTTAGACGGATAAAAACTAAATCCAGATGCATTACCCAATCCACCAACCCGTCTTCCTTTGTATCGTGCACCGTGTGCCTGTGCTGAATCTTCAATAACTTTTAGCCCGAACTTTTCAGCAATCTCATTTACTGGATCCATATTGCATGGTTGTCCATACAAATGTACAACGATGATTGCTTTGGTCCTTGATGTAATTGAATCTTGAATCCGGGTTGGATCGATATTATATGTTTCAATTCTCGGCTCTACAGGAACAGGGGTTGCTCCAACATTGCTGACTGCAAGCCAAGTAGCTATATATGTATTAGAAGGGACAATCACCTCATCTCCGCTTCCAATTCCAAAGCCATGTAAAATAAATTGCAATGCATCAAGACAATTTCCGACTCCGATGCAATTCTCAACCTCACAATAATTGGCAAACTCAGATTCAAATCTATTGACCTCATTGCCGAGAACATACCAACCAGATTCTAATACTCTGTTAAACGCAGCTGTCAATTCAGATTTGCTTGCATTATTCACAGACCTAAGGTCAAAGAATTCAGTCATTTTTATTGTAAAGTGCAATTATAACTTTAAAGGTCATGATTTGTTAGTATCCATTTTGAGCTAAAATGTTTTAATATCAATAACATGACCAGTATATCCATTAGCCAATAAATTAGCCCTAACTTCTGATGGCAGATGCCACGCCAAATTAAGAATAGGCTTTTTCAAATCTTTTTTAGCATAAAGTTCAACCTCCGGCAAAATAGGGATCCTGGTACCAGGTACATAATGCCCAACCTTGATAGAGCCTTTAATTTCATATACTGCAGATATATGATTTTCATTAAGTCCCAATAATTTTATTAATATTGCGGCTCTACCAGGGAAAGCTTTTGCCCTCATTAGACCATGCTTACTAACATGATCATCAATCATAACCTTTGTTTCAGTTATCCATTTTAACATATCAGTGCTCATCTTAATAAAAGCTGAAGAAAAGTGACTCTCATCAATATCAAGTTGCTTCTTATCTCCAACACCGAGATAAACCCTGATATTTCCCCCGTACCTGCTAACAAATTCAGCATCCAAAACATTTACTTCTAAGGATTGTGCAATAAACTCAAACGAACGAAAACTATAAGTTCTTGGGTGTTCATGATAAAAAGTGTCAAATTGCCCCCCATTAAATACCGCCCCCAAATAGTGATTCTCAATTACTATTTTTGTATTATCGTGTGATAAAATCTTTAGATTATTTATTAATGATGGTAAATCTTCAATATGAGCAAATACATTTGTGAAGACAATCAGATCAGGTTTACCAGTCAGACTGAGTACCTGATAAGCACTTCTTTTATCGAAATATTCATTAATTGTAGTGTGCTTGGAATCCAATGCTGCGCCAGTAGGCTCAATACCAACGGTCTTACAACCCTTAATTTTAAAGAAATCTAGTAAACTTCCATCATTACATCCTATATCGAGTACAACTTTTTCTCTTAGAGATCCAAACCTATTCTCACATCCTTCAACAAAGTCCGTCATACCACTCAATACACTTCCAGTCATTCGCGCTCTATAATGATAGCTATTTGTAAACAAAGTCTGTTTTGGTATTTGATAACTTTGATGAGCAGTGAGGCATTTTTCACAAAATAGAATTTCTATAGGATATTCTTCACAAGACGTATTATTTTTTATTCTAATTAAATCATCACATAAAGGATGTTTACCAAGATCGAGAACTTTTTTTAACTGTTTATTCTCACAGACTTCACACTTTGTAATTTTGATCATAACTTACTCAAATATCATTAATTATATTTTATTCAACTCTTGTTAATAATTAAAATCATAAGTAATAGAGTTAAAACTTCTTATTTTAATTTTTGTTTTCTTTATTATTTGCTTATGTGAATCAATGGCAGGCCTTGCTTTTTACGCATCTTCAGGGAAATAGGCTACTATCAGCTAATTCGTTCAAATTCTGAATTAGAATTGATTAATAAATTCGAACAGCTAGATTAGCAATATTTATCTTAATTCATAGCCTTCAGATATTCATGCCTGGCGATAAGTTTCTTAATATGTGGTGCGCTATCATTTCTAAAGTTCGGGTCATCTATTAGCTGTAGATAGTCCTCGCCCTCAAAACCCCTTTCTGATCGGTATATAATAAAATTTTCTATCACACCTTTGATTTTTAATTTAATTTTAGGAGAAATCTTTTCAACAGACGCCAGTATGTCAGAATTTATCAATTGCAAAAACAATGTTTTTTGAAATTTTGAAAAATTCGGAAATTGTTCTTCTAGAATTCTTATTCTATCGACATACCACATCATTTTCATTTCCTTTATCCATGCAGAAAAAGAATGAATAGGGTATGATTTATAAAATTGTTGATCGTACAAAGAACTATCGTCATAGTTAATTTCTAAAGACTGAAGTTTTTTACGTTTGATGTTATCAGATTCTCCTTGAAGCAAAGACTCTTCTCTGGATAATCCATCTGGAATTAAAAGAAAACTCTCTCCGTCTCTCCATAAAAAAATCAAATCATTAGGAAAATCTTGAATGAATTTATCCCAGATATTTGGATCACTCAACTGGCATGATGAAAGATATTTTTGTGTGGTTCTTCCGTGAATAACAATACATTTAATAGTAGATTCGGATGTCCCATACACAATATGTGGGATTGGAATAATCCTTCTTTTTATATCATTTTGGTAACGATCAGGATTAATAAATATTACTTCAATGCCCATTTTTGAGATTAATTCTATTTGTCTAGAAGTAATCATAAACTCTGGTGCCAAATAATAATTTGACACAGATTCAAATTCTGACTTAATTGTCCTAATCCCCAATTCGACATTATAAATAAACAAACTATCTGTTCGATAGAGACTTATATCATGCGACCATGGTCTTAAGATTATTTCAAAAATATCCTTTTTTTCATTAATGAAATTGATTGCATCTGGGTTAAATTTTTTTATATCTGCTATAGTACTTCCGGTAAATCCAAGGTTGACCTTTTTATTATTTCTAACAAATAAAGTCAGCCACTGACATATTTTGGAATTTGTACCACCTTGTAGCGCATCCAACCAAATACTAGATGACAAACATGACGCATCTGCATTGAAATTAACTATATCAACAACTGTTTTAGTCATTTATTAAACAAATTGAAAATAAATTAGATATCTCCAAATACTCTTTATATTTAAATTTATCAATGGGTATTCCATGTTGCGTTCTCTCTACGGTCATTCTCTTTTCTGGATCGCCAGGTACCATTACAGGACTATTGCCAAGAGGTTCAAGAGATCTAATTCTAGCGACCATACTCTGCAGCGACTCTTTGAACGAGAGTACGCCTATATACTTAGAAATATCGATTACCATTACATAGTGTCCAATATATCTTTTTTCACTTATTGCAGATGTAAACATTGGCTTGATATCCTTACTGATTGGTGAATTTGAAAGCAGTGATGTTAAAACATCAACCATCAAACCAAGACCAAAACCTTTGTAATCTCCAATCGGTGCTAGTGATCGGGCATCATGAGGATTTGTTACACTCTCTCCATTTTTGTCGAATGCCCAATGATCAGGAACAGACTGGTCTGCCATGGAATAGTTTCTAATTTTATTCCATGAAACCAAAGAAGTTGCCATATCATGACACAATGGTGCTTCATCCAATAGAGGAGCGGTAAAGCATATTGGGTTTGTGCCAAAGAAGCTATCTCTGCCATTAGATGCCTTAACAAGATCGTCAGCATTAGTAAAAGCGAAACCAATACAATCTTGCTCAGCTGCAAGCAAACCAAAATATGCTACAGCTCCACAATGAGTCGAATTTTTTATTGCTACAGAACCCATACCGTGTTCTTTCGCTAAACCCACCGCATACTCCATTGCCACATAACCTGAGTGATGACCAACAGCATGATCTGCATCAAGAATTGCTGTTGTATTCGATCTCTTTACAAAGTTAAATGCTGGTTTTTTAGAAATTCTACCGGAACGGATGGCATTAATATAATGTGGAAAGAGATTAATACCATGTGAGTCAGTGCCTCTTAGGGAGGTTGAAATCATTGAATCAGTAAGATGCTTAATTGAAACTTCATTTAACCCTTCAATACGGAGCACATCAACCATCTTCTCTTTTAGCATCTGGCTATCAAATCTGAGCATTTATACTCTCCCAATTGGACTTGTTAGAAAGACTATTATGAACCGATTCAATAACTGCCGTCGAAATCATAGCCTGTTTAAATGTGGGCCTTTTATCATCAAAATAGCTTATCTCAAAATTGCCAGATATAACATCTCTTGCATCCAAGACAAACTGTCTTATACTCTGATAACCATAACCAGAAAACTGTTTTTTACCATTAGCATCAAAGAGGTAATCAGAAAAATATGGATTTGGATGCTGGATTTTAGATTCATCAGTTACTAATTCAATACCACGATTTTTATGGTCATTTTCAATGCGCCCTCTTGTACCAACTAATTTGTATTTTTGATCTGAAAGCGCCGAAGTGCATTCAGGATCAATCCAATTAGTATTAAATACAGTTATACATTCACCTTCATCATCACGTTTCCATATAATTGAAACATGAATTGAGTCATAGGTATTAATACCATTTTGTTTCAAAATTCCATTTGTACCATAGGCAGTCAGTCTAACTGGTATATATCCAGTAATAAAATAGAATAAATCTACGTAATGAATGCCTAAATATTGGAATATATCTGCATTATCAACCCAGTCTCTGAAAGTTTTTAACGGGATTCCTATCCTTTGGCTATAATCAACTTGGTAGTATAAGAGATCTCCCAACGAGCCATCATGGAATGTTTTTTTAGTGTACAAGTTTGCTTCGTCATACCTCTTATGGTACTCGACCATACCGAGCAGGTTATTCTCTATTTGCAACTTAATCAGTTCTCTGTTTTCAATTGTTTTTAGAACTAATGGTTTGACACATAGGACATGTTTTTTGTTTTCAAGCGATAATAAACAATGCTGATAATGTAAATTGTCTGGAGTAGCTATAATCGTACAGTCATAGTTATCATTAGAAAACAGTTCCTCAATACGGTTATTAACAAGATCATAATAATCAACAAATAAAGAAGAATTTAGAGTTTTGTTGATTCTTTTTGTTGCGCTTTCAACCTCAATTGAGGAAGAGGGGCTATTTGATATTACGGTTACTCTTTCTATATTCACTTCTTTAGATAATTGTGATAAAGAACTCAAAACGGTACCATTACCTGAGTTATCCCTTCCTGTAACATACATGCCGGCACCAAGAACAATTATTTTCATATACGATCCTTTAGATAAAATCTTGCAAATTCTAAGTCCACTTTCGCGTCGATATCTATTGAATCTTCCATATTCATTAGATAAGGTAGCATTTTATCACCAGTCATCGATTTTTTATTAAAAATGGTACTTGGCTTAGTCACATCAATCACACAATTATAATAATACATTTTGGGCAAATCTTGTCGTCTCAATATATATGGTTCTGGATGCCTTTCATTCATTAAAGGATGTAAATATTTATTTTTAATCTCAAATATCCTGTAAGGGTGTTGAGAAGGCTCAGAGACGGAACGTACGGAATCAGCGGAAGAGTTTTCAATTAATAAATTTATAGCTGAGTCAATCCATTCTGGTTTTCTATAAGGACTAGTTGGCCTTAAATGAACGACTATATCAGGCTCATAGTTTTCTTCCTTTTTTAAATAAGTAAGCATGTGTTCAAAAACTGGAAAGTCAAGAACATCATCTTCTGCTAGCTCTTTACTTCTAAAAATGGGTATTTCAGCACCATATTTTTCTGAAACTTTGGCAATTTCTTCATTATCTGTAGAAACAATTGTTCTGTTAATTAATTTTGAGGCTAAAGAATGCTCAATCGAAAATGCTACTAATGGCTTACCATTTATTTTTGCTAAGTTTTTTAGCTTAATCCCTTTTGAGCCTCCTCTTGCGGGTATAATAGTAAGTATCTTCATTTTTTATTTATTAATATATTCTGCCCAATTATATTTTCAATAGGTTCTCTTTTGAAGTAACTTAATAATCCACCCTTCGTTCCATTAACAATACTTATGTTATTTTGATCTGCAAAATCTTTGATTAGAAAAAACTGCTTATTCATCAACCACCAAGTATACCATCCATCAGTTGTCTCTACATCCAACCTTTGATTTGCATCTTTTTCAAATTCAGTTTCGGTTATTTTTGACATGCCATAAAACCTTCCATAAGTCTGATCGTTTGTATGGCAAATTTGATCTAGGTCAAATCCTAAGAGATAAATTTCCTTAAATCCCAAATATATAGCAACCGACAAACATTGTGTTAAAACTGTTGGAATAGTCATTATGGTTTTAGAGATATTTACTTTAGCTTTTTTTAGAGTAAGCAAATTATACTTAGTCCTTATATAGTAAGATTTTGCACTTATATCCTCATGATATTTATCTATTAGTCCTTTTGTATTTAAACCCCATAAAAATAATGAATTAGGCATTTTGGCCTTCATATCAGCAATATAATCAACCCAGATACTAATCTCTTTTTCTGATTGATAATAGGGAACTACACAATGAAAATTTGGTTCAATATCCTTAATATCTTTGTGCATGTGAAAACTATTTTGAGTCATCACATATTCCTTATTAAGAACTTTTAAATCATAAAGTAAAATTGAACTACCACTACCTAATATAAATATCCTTTTACTGTTATATTTATTCTTCAGTTCAACATTTCTCTTCAAATCAGGATGTGTAAAAAAAATATCATGTACATCTACTAATGAATTAATTAAATAAGATTTTATAAGTTTATTAAACATCTAAGTTCCTTTTTTTCCTTCAATATAAATTGAAACTAATTTTCTGTCCTCACTATCGCTATCTATTAACAACTCTGGGGTTCCAACGTTATAATCATATTTTATTATGTTAGTAAATCCATGAGCAGATAGAGCATTCTCTAAAGATTCAAAATCCCAACAGGACTTATGGGAATAATAACTTGCCGTAAAATTGATAGCAAACATTTTTGTAAAATACTTTTTCATATAATGTCTGGAAGGATCTTTCAAAACCAGATCATGCCAATTTTGAAACCACTCATCATCACTAGAACAGTATCGTTCAATGAGAATTGATAAATCAGGAACAATTATCCTTATTTTTGCTTCTGGTTTTAAAATTCGACAACACTCACTAAGCGCGTTATCTACTTCAAGATGAGAAAGATGCTCAAAAGTATGTTCTGAAAAAATACCATCTATAGAATTAGATTCAATTTTGAATGGGAATCTTAAATCCATACCATAATCGATCTTTTTGTTTCCGTAAAAATCTACATTGATAAAATTATCTTTATAACTATCTCCACAACCTAAATTAAGATAATTGTTATTATTACTATCTAATTTTAAATTACTAGATAGCAAGCGTCCTAAATTTGATCTAAATTCAAATTTTGCATGCTCATATAATTCAATAGTCATAAAAAATAATATTATTTCCTTGATTATCTTTTTCATTATCTAATTCTATAAATGTAATATTTAAATATTTCTATGAAAAAATCCTTCTAGCATCAAAGCTTTTTAGAAACATAAAAAACAAAATCCTTGAATCCTTTTTTAAGTATGTATAAACAATTGAGGTCGAAAATTGTGCGGCGACTGTTGCCAATGCCGCCCCATAAATACCATACTTTTTAATTAAAATAATATTTAGAATAATATTAACTGAAACACCCATCAAAGATCTGTATAAGATGTCTATCTGTCGGTTTTCTGCTTCAAAAAACTTATTGTTTATCAGTCCTATGTTGGTGAATATACCGGCAATAATTGCTATACTTAGTACTGATGCGGCAGGCGCATATTCATGGCCAACCAATAGATCAATGATGGACTCACTTAAAAATAATATAGCTATTGCTATCAAAATTGCCATCCACACTAAAATATCATATAAAGTCTGTAATCTTTGGTGATAAATAGATGAATTATTATTTTTTGCATTCAAAATAGCTGGGAACATGGAACTAGTTATGGCTATTGGAATAAAATACCAAGCCGTACTTAACCGTGTTGCTATTGAATAAAGCCCTACAGCTTGCTCATCAATCATATGTTTAATCATCACTTGATCTATATTTACGTAAATAGAAACAAGTACTCCTGATATAATCAATGGCCAACTATCTCGCAGCAACGAACGTGCAACTTCCCACTTCCACCTCCATTGCCAAAAATTTCCACTTTTAAGCAAATACATAACTACTAAACCCAATGCTAGTAAAAATGCATCAAAACAAAATACCCAGACAAACCAAAGCAGGGGAGCTTTAAGAAATATTAAAAACAACTTTGTAAATGAAGTTAAAAATAGCTGAATAAATTGTACTTGAACCACATACTTAGACTTTACCTCTGCTTGATAATTAAAATCAATAACATTGAACGCCTGGAAAAAAATGGCTAAAGAAATAATGGCAATGAAAATATTAGTTTGAGTGTCATTACCAGTTAAAGGAACTGAAAATAATATAATAAACCACATGAGTAATGTGCCTAAAATCTTAAGGCCAAAAGCGCTGCCTAACAGTTCGTTCCTGGATTCTGGACTTTTAACCAACTCACGTATTACGATGCTCTCTATTCCTAAAGTAGCCAACGCAAGAAATAACCCCACAAAACTATTGGTATAACTCAACAAACCGAAACGCTCCGGTCCCAAATAACGTGCCACATAAACACCTACAAAGAGGGCTACGGTCATACGTAAAATACGCTCAGCCATTAACCACGATGTGTTGGCAAAATATTTCCTAAATCCAGAATGATTTTTTAGTTGAACAGCTTTTTTCAGGATATTCATCAGATGTGACTAACTATTAAGTAATATGCTTCAATTAATTTCTATAAGGAGTTTTCACAACTAAACCGAAATCTTTATCAGTTGTTCTTTCGGAATTCGTCTATTTATGTAACTAATTACCTCAAGACTCTGGACTTGGAATCTTTGTCCTTGCTCTATAATCTTAACAAATTGATTAGTGGAGATTAAGCTATCGTGGGGCGCATATCCAATCACACTAACTATTGTACAAATTCTTCCAAATAAAGTTTTACAGATGTGTGGTTCATGTTCTTGACGGCAAAGCACTCAGGTGATTACGAAAATTTTTATTTTTGCTTCAAGATTCGTAATATTCACGGTACCAATTAACAAATTGAGAGATTCCTTCTTCCACGGTTGTTGAGGGTTTGTAGTTGAATTGTTCTACCAGGTCATTGACATCAGCATATGTATCCGGGACATCTCCAGGTTGTAAAGGTAGGAATATTTTTTCTGCTTTTTTGCCCAGAGCATTTTCAAGTGCTTCGATATAATCCATCAGGTCGACAGGGTTGTTGTTCCCGATATTGAAGATCCTCCATGGAGCCATACTGGAGCCTGAATCAGGGTGATCTCCACGCCATTCTGGATTTGATGTTGCAGGCTTGTCTAAAACTCGGACTACCCCTTCGACGATGTCATCAATATATGTGAAATCACGGCGGTGCTTGCCGTAGTTATAAACTTGTATCTTCT
>Ga0208879_1003248_pt1 | contig 13515 bp, 15 predicted proteins | sample Knorr_S15_td_Bot_FD_185605 | JGI IMG/M metagenome (GOLD analysis project Ga0208879, IMG submission 185605) | Marine microbial communities from Southern Atlantic Ocean transect - Knorr_S15_td_Bottom_ad_5009_LV_A (SPAdes) (version 2) | ecosystem: Environmental > Aquatic > Marine > Oceanic | place...
TATTTCACAAAATCGGCCCGCAGCCAGATCAATACACTTTATGAAGATGCCTATTCCAGAATAACGTCATTTAATATCCGTTTTGACAGAGATGACAGCATTTATCTGGAGGCGGTTGTCGTAACGGATAAACCTGTACGCGATGTGAACACGCAATTGTCAGACAGCCTCAAAGACCAGGCGCGTGGTGCTGTATTGTCCAGTATTGACCAGGTGATCCTGTCCCGTGCGCAGCAGAAACAGGCGGAAGCTGCCCAGAATGTTTTGCCGGCGGCAACCGTTTCTGTCCCGCTGGATGCTGCACAGATTGAAATGAATACAGCGCAAAGTACAGAACAACGTATCAGGCAAAGTATATCTTTTGATATATCAAATATTCTTGTTGATCCTGATACTATGACTGCGTCTGTTTTTGCTACTAATAGTCGGGCAAACACCCTTTCGTCTTTGCGTGCGAGTGAAGCAAACCTCTCCACAAGATTTGATGGATGGAATACACATATTGTTCCGGCGGTGCGGGCCTTGCCTTATCTTTATTTTGAAACGGGCAGTGTGGATCTTAATGCGGCTGAGACAGAGAAGCTGGCCGATATATTATGGGCATTGCAACGCTGGGATATAAACAGAGTTGAGGTCATAGGTTTTGCGAGTTCTACTGGTGCGGGACGCAGTCTGAATACTCAGTTGGCACAAGAGCGGGCCGAGACTGTAGCAATGCTTCTAAATAACGGCGGCGTAGAAGCTGTCAGCAGGTCAGATTATTTGAGCAATCAGCAGATTTCTCTGGAAAGAGAATTGGGGCGCACACGTTTTCAGCGTGTAGAAATTCGGTTAATGCCCGAGGACGAGGAGTAGGATATATGAATACATCTAAGCGAAAGATAAAAGACGCGCCCAAGGTTGGCATGGTCTCACTTGGCTGCCCCAAAGCATTGGTCGACTCCGAGCGTATTATGACGGCTTTGAGATCCGAAGGATATCAGTTTTCAAATACACATGAAGGGGCGGACATAGTTATCGTGAATACTTGCGGTTTTCTTGATTCCGCCAAGGAAGAATCTCTTGGTGCGATTGGTGATGCATTGGATGAAAATGGCCGTGTTATCGTTACAGGATGTATGGGCGCAGAGCCTGAGCAAATTACTGAAAAATACCCGAAAGTTTTGGCCGTGACAGGCCCTCATCAATATGAACAGGTTTTAGAGGCTGTTCATGATGCCTTGCCGCCTGTGCATGATCCTTTTGTTGATCTGGTACCTGAGGAAGGTCTTAAATTAACACCGCGGCATTATGCTTATCTGAAAATATCAGAAGGCTGTAATAACCGCTGTACGTTTTGTATTATTCCGGCCCTGCGTGGTGATCTGGCCTCGCGTCCCATACATCACGTCATGTATGAGGCAGAAAAGCTGGTTAATGCGGGTGTTAAGGAATTGCTTGTTATCTCGCAGGATACAAGCGCGTACGGCGTAGATTTAAAATATGCCGAATATCCATGGCATAATAAAAAGCGTAAGACCAAATTCTATGATTTGTGCGAGGCGCTGGGCGAGCTTGGGACGTGGAATCGCCTGCACTATGTTTACCCTTATCCGCATGTGGATGACATCATACCTCTCATGGCAGAGGGAAAAATCCTGCCCTATCTGGATATTCCTTTTCAGCACGGATCGCCTTCCGTTTTGAAGAAAATGCGCCGCCCGGGAAATCAGGTTAAAACGGCCGGGCGCATCCAGAAATGGCGTGAAATCTGTCCTGATCTGACAATACGCTCAACCTTTATTGTCGGTTTCCCTGGCGAAACAGAAGAAGATTTTGAAATGCTTCTCGACTGGCTGGATGAGGCACAGATCGAGCGGGCGGGCTGTTTCAAATATGAACCGGTAGAAGGCGCGCAGTCCAACGCAATCGAAGGCCATGTGCCAGAAGAAGTGAAGGAAGAGCGTTGGCACAGATTCATGGAAAAGCAGCAGGAAATCTCTGCCGCAATTCTTCAGAAGAAAATCGGAAAGACCTTACCTGTGATTGTTGATGAAATTGAGAGTGACGCACTTGTCTGCCGCTCGCAAGGGGATGCGCCGGAAATTGACGGTAATGTGTATTGTAACGTCATTGAAGGCATTAAAGAGGGTGACATTATAAATGCCAAAATCGTTGATGCCGATGATTATGACTTATGGGGTTCTGTCTCAAATTCTTAAGGCTATTTGCTAAATATCCAGTTCAATCATAACCGGGATATGGTCTGACGGTTTTTCCCAGTCGCGTGCCTCTTCCAGCGTTTTATAGCTTTTCAGTTTAGGCTTCAAAGATTGTGTGACCCAGATATGGTCAAGTCTGCGACCACGGTTGGATTTGCGCCAGTCACGGTTTCGGTAAGACCACCACGTGTAAGCCTTTTCTTCCATATCAATAAAATGGCGCGCCGTATCCACCCAATCCAGACTGTCCAGCATATCGGACAGGCGCTCTGTTTCCGGCGGGGTGTGGGAGACAACCTTTAAAAGTTGCTTATGTGACCAGACATCGTTTTCGTAAGGGGCAATATTAAAGTCACCTAAAACAATCGCGGGTTTTTTAGGATCGCACTCTGCTTTAAAAAATCCGGTCATTTCTTCCAGAAAATCCAGCTTATGTTTGAATTTGTCATTTATCACAGGATCAGGCTCGTCCCCACCTGCCGGAATATAGAGATTATGCAGATCAAAATCCTTAAAGCTGGCGGCAACATGCCTGCAATCTTCGCGCCCGCATCTGTGATGGACAAGATGATCCGAGAAGGGGTGCTTCGCTATAATGGCCACGCCATTATAGCCTTTCATGCCATGCGCATGGATGTGTTCGTAACCGGCTTCGCGGAAAGTCTCAAAGGGAAAAAATTCATCCGGTGTTTTGGTTTCCTGCAAACAGACGATATCCGGTGACCATTTCTTCATTACGTCCAAAACGATAGGTGCGCGCAGGCGTACGGAATTAATATTCCAGGTCACGATTTTCATGGGGGTACTCCTTTAATTTATAATTCGAACAGAAAATAGTATCCGTATGCTGTAATCAAAGCGGGCACTGCTGTATAAGCGGTTGCCAATACAGCTGCTCTTGGCGCAAGGGCAATAGCTGGAAACAAGGCATCACCATCATTACTTATTGCGTTACCGATTTGTGCGGAAAATGGCACTATCCCTGTCAGATAAAGTGTTGTAACAACGATTTGCGGCCCGCATCCCGGGACAAAACCGATCAGCACGGCTATCAATGGTGTAAGCGGTGCCCAGACTGCAAAAAACCCTGCAAGGTCAAACCCACTGAAATGCATGGCCAGCTCGTAAGCCAGAAATGCGACAATGACCCAGACTGTCACAAAATTAGTGTCGATCATGACCCGCTCAAGATGGATCTTGAAGCCATGCGTTTCTGTTAACTTCCCGGATAAATTTGTCAGGGAAGGCCCCGCATTTTTTGCCGTTGTCCATATCCCGACACATAATAAGGCTCCGAGCATACCTATCCATGTGGTCGGGTCGTATTCGGCCAGTGTACCAAACCATTCATTGGTATCAATCTGAAGCGCATTTCCAATACCCAATGCGAGCCCCGGGATCATAAAAAGAAGCCAAGGCGTATGCAGGAGCCAGAGATGTGGGTCGGGCTCAAAAGTATGAAGAAAATGCGGTTTTGTATCGACCTTATGTTTAAGAAAATCTTTGCCGTGAATAAATGTTACGAAATATCCGGACAACGTCCCGACAGTTAAACAAATAGCATATATCTTTAGCACCGTTACCGGCTCCTGTGCCAAAAGCAGGAAGGCTGCATCACCCATTGTCGAGGTCAAAACAGCAACAACCGCCCCAAAACCAAGTCTGCCTGTAACGTATTGTGTAATAACAATAATTGCACCACCACAGCCAGGCAATGCCCCCATTAGCGCGGCAATTGGCACCTGAAAGCGTTCGTATTTTTCAAGTAAGTAATTTGTATCAAGTTTGAGAAAGTGCTCAATAGAATAAAAAAGAAAAAGTGTGAAGGCGACAAAAGTGGAAACAGCGATATAGGCCTCGGCCAATGTTTCGTGAACAATCCCACGTAAATTTTCGGGTGTGAAAACAGCCAGACAGAGCAGGCCGAGGAAGATTACTACACGTAATTCCCTTGACCCGCTTGGAGTTCTCCTGCGGTCCTTAAAAGCCTTTTTCTCACTAATATTCATGAAAACGTGGTGTATGCCTTAAAAGGGAAGACCTCCACCCAAAGCCCCGGGAGGTATACCCATATTTTTCATGGCTTTTTGTGTTTCTTCCGACATTTTGGCGTCCGCTTTTGTGCGCGCATCGTTCATGGCGGCAACAACCAGATCTTCCATCATTTCCTTGTCATCACCGGAAACCAGTTCAGGAGAAACTTTCAGTGATTTTGTCATGCCTTTACAAGTCATAACAACAGTAACCATGCCGCCACCGGACGTGCCTGTCACTTCTACATCTCCAAGCTCTTCTTGAAGCTGTTCCATTTTCTTTTGCATTTCCTGCGCTTTTTTCATTAGGCCTTGCATATTCATCATCAGCTCGTTTCCTCTTCTTCTGTTTTTTCCTTAATGTCTATAATTTCCGCTCCCGGAAAAACTGTAATGACCTCACTGACAAAAGGATGTGCCATAATTTTGTCCAGCTCTTCCTGTTCGCGCTTTTCTCTTTGCTTGCGCAGAGTGGGCCGCGCATTCTCGCGACCAATTGTGACCGCCCAGCGACGCCCTGTGAGTTCATATAATTTCTTTTGAAGGTTTGACGAGAGGTCTGAAGGTGAATGTTCAGCCGGTAAAAATTCAATCTGGCCCTGTTTCAGGGAAATCAATTGGACGAACTGATCAATTTGGGAGGCAAGCAACATTGCCCCGTTGGACTCAAGCAAAGCAACGATATCTTCCAGCTTATCCAGATTACCGTTTGCAACAGCCATGGTTTCAGATTTTGCAGATGGTGCTGACTGGGTGGCCGTCCCGGGGCGTGTATTGTTTCCATGGCCATTCGTGACGGAAACCGATGCGGGCGCAGATGATGAGGAACGCGCAGCTGTACCGTTACTTTGTCCGCTTCCCGAGGGTTGACCTGCACCAGAGGATGATCCGCCAGAGGATCCACGTAATTTTTTGATAAGGTCAGCCGGATCGGGAAGATCAGAGGCATAGCAGAGCCTTATAAGGATCATTTCCAAAACGGCTTGCGGTTGTGGCGAGGAGACAATTTCGCCCGTGCCTTTTAAAAGGATTTGCCATGCTTTTCCAAGGACGGGCACTGTGAGCGATTGTGCCAATTCGGTCGCCGCTGATAATTCTTCATCACTCATATTCGGGGCAACAGTTCGTCTTGCCTTTGGCACGGCCTTGATCTTTGTGAGCAGGTGGCAGATTTCGGTCATGTCTTTAACAAGCGCAACGGGTTCTTGCCCACGCTCGTAAAACCCGGCTGCCAAATCAAATGCACCGGCCGTATTGCCTTCCATCAGAGCCTTGAACAGTTCCAGCGTCTGCATGCGTTCATTCAAACCCAGCATGGATTTAACTGTTTCAACAGTCAGTACGTTTTCACTTAATGATATGGCCTGATCCAGAATACTCAGCCCATCTCGTACTGAGCCGTCGGCGGCGCGTGCAATCATGCTTATGGCTTCGTCATCTGCAGTAATGCCTTCTTGCGCGCATATGTTTTTATAATGTGCGGCCAACTCATCAACGGTGACACGGCGCAAATCGAAACGCTGGCAACGTGACAGGATAGTCACCGGCACTTTGCGTATCTCGGTCGTTGCAAAGATAAACTTCACATGGGCAGGCGGCTCTTCAAGCGTTTTTAAAAGTGCGTTAAAGGCCTGATCGGTCAGCATATGCACTTCATCGATAATATAGATTTTATAACGCGCCTCACTCGGAGCGTAACGAACACCGTCAATTAATTGCCGTATATCGTCAATACCGCGCTGGTCGGCACCGTTCATTTCTATGACATCAGGATGGCGATCCTCGGTAATGGCTTGACAGATCTTACAATCATCGGTCGGGCCAGTCGTTGGGCCGGCCTTTCCATCGGGGCCTGTATAATTGATGGCCTTGGCGATAATACGTGCAGTCGTTGTTTTTCCTGTGCCTCGGATACCTGTCAACATATAGGCATGTGCAATGCGGTCGGATTCAATTGCATTTTTAAGTGTACGTACAAGCGCGTCCTGGCCGATTAATTCATCAAAATTATTCGGACGGTATTTTCGTGCCAGAACCTGGTAAGGCTTTTGTTTTTCAGCAACTGCGGAATCAGACATGTCTTTAGTTTTACTAAAGCTTGGAGGCTCAGACAAGGTGTAATCGAAAGGGATAAACAAATATCCCTGTTTGGAATGAAAGGCAACTTGACGTAACTGAAAGTATGGTTTACGACAAATAGTATTATAAAAAATAATTGAAGCGAGAGAGGTATTTTTATGGACAGATTATTAATGATGATGGGTGCGATGGGCGCAATGGGCGCAATGGGGCCTAAAATGAACCGCGATTTTTACGAGGTTAGTCAAAATGTACCGCAAAAAGGGACATTTCCTTTGACTGCAGTTTTGAAAACACTGGAAGATAGACGTGAACGCGCTTTAGAATCTTTCCAAAATTACAATCAACAGACTGTAAATATGTTAAATGATAGATTAAACCGAGGGTTGATGCGTTCCGAAGCACGACCCTTAGGCCTGGGATGTAAAGATAAAGGCTGGGATCAGGAAGCTGCAGAATTGACCAATGCTTGTATCTTGGTAAAAAGAATGATGGATGCCGGCGAGACAGAGATGGAATTTGATCTGGAAAAGCCATTATATGATCAGATTATGGATCATCCGGATGCTCGCTATGTTTTAATAAACGCTCATGAGCAAAAGATCATGGACAGCCGCAAAAAGGATGATCCCGCACCGGCTTAAAGAAAATTAAGGTTAAAATTAAAACCGCCTTTTCAGGCGGTTTTTTCATACGCGTCATTCCGAGCGTAGTCGAGGAATCTCATGAAATAGATGGAGATTTCTCCACCCTCTTTGGTCGGTCGAAATGAAGTCAGTAAAGGAAAATAAAAAAGGAAGCCGGACACGACCCGGAGAATTCGTTACGGCTGCTGCCTTTCGGCCCTGACCGGATTGGCGAAACATCCGCCCGTGCCGACTTCCCATGTCTATTTAGACGCCTGTCATATAAAAATCAAGGTTTCTTTGGCAAATTAACCGACAAGGGAGCGGCCGGCCAAATCTTCCATAGGTGTGCGGATGGACAGCCCATGTGTTTTTTGCTTATGCCATTTGGATTTTATGTTGCGTGTCGGCAAGAACAGCTCATTTTCATCAGGCACAGGGTAGCCGTAATTATTATAGTAAGTCATAGGATGCTCCTTAAACAGCTTATTTCAGTCGAGAATAAACTGCCCAAAGAGAAAATAATTCCCTCTCAGAGCATAAAAAAACGCGCTTAAAAGGTTTTCCCTATCGCGCGTTGTCGTCGCTGCTCATTGCTGCCCCGGCCAGAGCCTGATATTTCGAATTGGCCTGTGTTTTATGTATCTGGCTTTTTTTATCCTTGCCCGTACGGTCATGCAATTCTTTTTTCATGCTGTCCCGCGTCGGGAGTGGAAAGCCGTGCTCACTGTATTCTTCAGACATCACGTAACTCCTTCTTACAGTTATTATTATACATGATTTAAGGGGATTTGTCTTGTATTAAATCATGCGTGTATCTCCATCCATAACAAACCTCCTTGGCTTTGGTTCCACCAATCTCGACAAAATGTTTGCCAATGCGCGTGGCTCCCATCGCCTCATAGAATCCGCAGGCGCGTTTGTTTTTATCCAATACCCATAAACACATGCTGGTATGTTTCATAGGCTTTAGCTCACGCGCGGCATGCTTTAAAAGGGATGTACCGACACCTTTGCGCCAGTAATCGGGAAGGATATAAAGAGCAAGTATTTCAGCAGTATAAAGCGGGCGAATGGCCGATTGCCCGGGTGGTGGTGTATGGATGCGCCCATAAGCCACAAAGCCAACAGGGTGATTATCGATATAGGCGATATCAGCCTTTATTTCCGGGTTGTCCAGCCACTCAGTCCAAAGATCGGCCTTCTCACCCGGTTTAAGTTCGTCCAGATACTCCTGATTAATAATGCCACCATAAGCACCTCTCCATCCTTCAACATGGAGAACACCTAATATGTCTGCTTCTTTTTGCGTTGCTTTGTAAATTTCGGTCATAAAAATAGCTATAACACACTCGTCATATTGAGCAAAACCAAATGCCCTCTCCCTTCAAGCGTGAGGAGATATTTGCGAATGTGACAATGGCGTTAACCCTCTCTTTAACTTTTTACGTTACGTTAAGAGAAGATAAGAGGAGATAACTTTATGTCATTATGTGGAGACCACTGGAAAAGAACTCAAAATACAGCGCTAGGATGCGACATGTACAACCCTGGCGAAAACGGTGCAGGAGTTTTTATGGGCCAAGCACCAGCCACTACTGTTTCAGCAAATTACACTTTTGAAGCGTCTTAACTCTCAGTTCTGTAATTAGGCGCCTCGGCCGTGATGGTGACATCATGGACGTGGCTTTCCTTATACCCGGCCGAGGTCATTTTCATGAATTCGGCTTTTTCTTTCATCTCGGCAATATCCGAACATCCCGTATAGCCCATTGAGGCGCGCAAACCCCCGACCATCTGATGAATCACGTTGGAGACAAAGCCTTTATAAGGCACACGTCCCTCGATACCCTCAGGAACGAGCTTTTGTACGTCTTTTACATTGCCTTGGAAATATCTGTCTGCCGAGCCGCGCGTCATTGCACCGACCGAGCCCATACCGCGATAGGTTTTATAAGAGCGTCCCTGATAAAGGATAACCTCGCCAGGGGCTTCATCAGTACCTGCCAGTACTGAACCTAACATGACACAATCCGCGCCAGCTGCCACAGCCTTGGCCATGTCGCCTGAATATTTTATACCGCCGTCTGCAATGACGGGAACACCTGCCTCACGACAAGCAGAAGCCACATCCATAATCGCCGTTAGTTGAGGAACACCGACGCCTGCCACCACGCGTGTAGTGCATATAGAGCCGGGCCCAATTCCGACTTTAACAGCGTCCGCACCATGATCAATTAAGGCCTTGGCGGCATCAGCAGTTGCAATATTGCCTCCGATAATCTGAAGATCCTTATTAGGTAACTCACGTACGCGCTTTACCGTTTCAAGGACATTCTGGGAATGACCGTGTGCGGTATCAACAACGAGTACATCCAGACCCGCATCAACCATGGCCTCGGCGCGCTCATAAGCACTTGTGCCGGTTCCGACAGCCGCCCCGACAAGCAAACGACCGTCTTTGTCTTTACTCGCGTTAGGGAACAGACGTGTACGTTCTATGTCCTTAACTGTCATAAGGCCGACACATTTATAGTCGCTATCAACAATAAGAAGCTTTTCTATGCGGTTTTTGTGAAGGAGTTTCTTGGCGTCTTCACGGGAAACATCGCGGGTAACGGTTATAAGATTTTCCGATGTCATCAGTGCGCGTACGGGTGTACCCATATCTTCGGCAAAACGGACATCGCGGTTTGTTAAGATACCGATCAGCTTCCCATTATCTTCTGTGACGGGAATACCGGAAATACTGTTCTTTTCCATCATGGACAAGGCATCGGCCAGGGTTTTGTCGGGTCCGATGGTTATGGGGTCAAGTACCATGCCGGATTCAAAGCGTTTTACTTTCTTGACATTTTCGGCCTGTAACTCAACGCTCATATTGCGGTGAAGGATCCCTAAGCCACCAAGCTGTGCCATGGCAATGGCCATTTCAGCTTCTGTCACTGTATCCATGGCAGAAGAGAGAACCGGAATGTTCAAAGTAATATTTTTGGTCAGATGCGTCTTTGTATTTGCATCATTGGGATGAATGGATGAGGCCGCCGGAAGCAGCAAAACATCGTCAAAAGTTAGACCTTCGCGTAAATTTTTCTGAAGTAGAGCCATGGAATGCAAATCCTTTGTCGAGATAGCGTGATTTGCAATGCAGTTATAGGCATTTTTCAGAAAAAGTAAAGAGTTTGTCTCTTATCAATTACATATCCAGTTTTTTAAGAAAAGCCATTGCTTTCTCTCCTTGTTCGGGAGGGAGGGTTTTGCAGGCCTCTGCTAAAATAATTCTCTCGCTTTGCGATGGGACGGTACCCGGTGAGAAAACGCTATTCATACCAGCCATTCTCAAAGATGATCCCTGGCTATTAATTGTAAAACGAGCCCTCAAAGCGTCCGTTTCTGCAACAATTTCGTCTGTGTCCATAAATCCTCCTTATATTATGTAAACAATAAACTTTTTATTATTGTTTGTCAAATTTATGTCACTAACGACGTATGTGATTACAATTTGTTCCCTGGCGTGTTGTGCGGAGCCATTATGGAAGATTGCTGAGAATAATCAAAATCTATTTCATCCAGGCATTTCATGCGGATCCCGCGGAATGGATTATGCTGGTTTAATCTTGAGGCCAAATTATAAAGACGTTTCATTTATTTAATCCCTGTTTACTTATTATTTGGAATTACTTTAAATCAAAATGAGGGATCTGTTCAAGATATTGATGTATCTTCTTATGCTGCAATGTAGCGTGAGTTACACGGGCGCAATCTTGCCAAGGGCCACGCTGATAGCGAGAGCTTTATCATTATAGGGAAGTGTGCTTTTGCTGGATGTATCAAAATACCCTTCATTGCTTTTCCGGAAGCGGTCTGTCAGTACAGTAACACGGTTCTTTTCATCGGGGTTTAATCCAAAAGCAGCACGCGCCTTATAAGAGAATTTGCTGCGCAAGCGCTCGGCATCCGTGATGTCCCTGCGTGTTTCCAGATAGGAATTTATGTCATTTCCCAATGATTTTGTAGACTCAGTTTGCAGTTCGCGTTTCAACTGCCTTTCAATGTCCTGACCTAAATCTACGATGCTTTGAATAGAATACTGCCCAGGATAACTCAGCTTAGAAGTAAGCCTTTCAAATAAATCCTGACGATTGTCAAAAGCTACAAAAAAATCACTGCTTGTTACAGCATAATAATCATTAATCGTATCATTCATAACCAGAACAAATTTCCGTCCAGTGGCTTGCATGTCCCTGCAATAATTAATTTTGTCCTGCCAGGAGGATCCGAAATCACGTAAAATTGCCATAAATAAACCCTTGTTTCTGTGTTCTGTAAAATATTAATTAGCAGAGTGGCTTGCTTTATGCAAATAAAAAAAGGCCGCTGAAACCAGCGGCCTTTTTGCGAATATCTTTAGAGTGGATTACTCTGTAATTTTAGAAACAACACCCGCACCCACTGTGCGTCCGCCTTCACGGATAGCAAAGCGAAGACCTTCGTTCATCGCGATAGGAGCAATCAATGTCACTTCAAGATTTGTGTTATCACCAGGCATAACCATCTCTGTACCGGATGGTAGTGTCACTTCACCAGTTACATCCGTTGTTCTGAAGTAGAACTGTGGACGGTAGTTGTTGAAGAATGGTGTGTGGCGTCCGCCCTCTTCCTTGGAAAGGATATAGGCTTCTGCTGTGAACTTTGTGTGAGGTGTGATTGAGCCCGGCTTACATAGAACCTGACCACGCTCAACATCTTCACGCTTCGTACCACGAAGAAGTGCACCAATGTTGTCACCGGCTTCACCGCTATCAAGCAGCTTACGGAACATTTCAACACCTGTGATTGTTGTTTTCTGAGTCGGACGGATACCAACGATCTCGATCTCGTCACCAACTTTTACAATACCTGTCTCTACACGGCCTGTGCACACTGTACCACGGCCTGAGATTGAGAATACGTCTTCAACAGGCATCAAGAATGGCTTGTCAATCGGACGGTCAGGTGTCGGGATGTACTCATCAACAGCCTTTAGAAGGGCTTCGATTGACTTGTCACCGATTTCAGGGTCACGGCCCTCAACAGCAGCCAAAGCAGATCCCTTAACGATAGGAATATCATCTCCAGGGAAGTCATATGAGCTTAGAAGTTCACGAACTTCCATTTCAACCAGCTCCAAAAGCTCTTCATCATCAACCTGGTCAACTTTGTTCAAGTAAACCACCAATGAAGGCACACCAACCTGACGGGCAAGAAGAATGTGCTCACGAGTCTGTGGCATAGGACCATCAGCTGCGTTCACAACCAATATAGCACCATCCATCTGTGCCGCACCTGTGATCATGTTCTTGACGTAGTCAGCGTGACCAGGGCAGTCAACGTGGGCATAGTGACGTGCATCTGTTTCATACTCAACGTGAGCGGTCGAAATTGTAATACCACGGGCCTTTTCTTCAGGCGCTTTGTCAATCTTGTCAACTGTCTCACCGCTTCCGTATTTCAGGGCAATCGCAGCTGTCAATGTTGTCTTACCATGGTCAACGTGACCAATCGTTCCAATGTTTACGTGAGGCTTATTACGCTCAAACTTTTCCTTAGACATCTTTTCTTCTCCTTTATATGTCATGCCTGCAATAACAATTAACGCAGGGATCTGGATTTTTGTCACAAATCCCCGTTATGATAATCCTGTCTACGGGGATGACAATAGAGTTGCGACCTTTTCGACCATCGAAAAAGTTGCTTTGCATGATTTAAGAGAAAAGGGGCGTATTGTCAACCCCGCTTTATAAGAAAAACTTGGCTCTAAAAGCATTATGCGACACAGAAAAATCACCTTGAGAAGCTTCTTTTTACAGTCATATATTATTTTACCATTTATAAATCTAAAGTGATTATTCTTAATACTGAAAACACCTATAAAACAGGGATGTGATGCTAATGGCTTTGTTTGGACTTTTTAACAGGAAAACAGACAGGGAAATCGTACCCTTTAAAAGACAAAAATCTTTTAAAGACATTGTTAATGACATGCGCGGCATTATCATCCGGGCGGACTGGAGAGATGAATATCAACCTGATGAAGGTGAAACAGGTGTAACCGCACCTGATAAAATTACAGAATTAAACGGTTTCAAAAACGATGCCCGACATCACATTATAGGCAAGTTCGAGGCTATTGAACGGCGCTTGGCCCAAGATGTATTGATGGATGCTCCCAGTCACGATGAGATTTGCAAAATGCTTACAGATCTTGCCTATGAACAAAACAGATCAAGTGCCGGCCCTTTTTTAAGAAGTATTGCCATTGAAATGCGCGACACGATGTTCCCGGATTACATTGAAAATTTGCTGAGGCGATCATTTGTAGACGCTGATGGTCAGGAAATAAAAGCAGCCGCAACTAAGACCAGAGACCTCGAGAGCGCAGGCCAACGACCTTTGGCGAATCCGACTAGCCTGTTTCGAAATCACTGACCTCTTAAGGTTTAGGTGAATTCACATCATTATCAGGAGTTTTGCCTACATCTAAACTAAGCTTATATTCGTTCTGATCTATGGACCTTATGGATTTTTCCGTAAAGA
>Ga0208879_1003255_pt1 | contig 13484 bp, 16 predicted proteins | sample Knorr_S15_td_Bot_FD_185605 | JGI IMG/M metagenome (GOLD analysis project Ga0208879, IMG submission 185605) | Marine microbial communities from Southern Atlantic Ocean transect - Knorr_S15_td_Bottom_ad_5009_LV_A (SPAdes) (version 2) | ecosystem: Environmental > Aquatic > Marine > Oceanic | place...
TTTAAGCCAAGAAAATCCATCTTCAAAAGTCCTAAGTCTTCGATACTATGCATTCCATATTGCGTAACAATGTTTTGGTCATTTTGCGTTGGGTGTTGCAAAGGCACAAGAGAGTCAAGAGGTTGCCCTGCAATCACCACACCACAAGCATGTGTGGAAGCATGCCTTGCTACTCCTTCCAGCTTTTTTGCAAGATCAATTAAACGCTTTGCTTTTTCGTCAGTGTCATAGAGTTCTTTGAATTCCACTACCTCCTCTAAAGTTTGCTGCAAATTAAAGCTAAAAGGTATCATCTTTGCCATTTTGTCACAGTAACCATATTCATATCCCAAAGCTCTTCCCACATCTCGAATAACAGCGCGAGCTGCCATAGTACCAAAAGTAATGATCTGCGCTACTTTATCTTTGCCATACTTGTCTGCAACATACGAAATAACTTCGTCTCGCCTATAATCTGCAAAATCCAAATCAATATCTGGTAAATCGAGTCGTTCTGGGTTTAAAAATCGCTCAAAGAGCAAGTTATACTGCAAGGGATTAATGTTTGTAATTTTCAGCAAATAGGCAACCAAAGATCCGCCCACAGAACCACGTCCCGGACCCACAACAATTCGCTTGCTCTTTGCCCAATTCACAAAATCCTGCACGATTAAGAAATATGAGGCAAAGCCAGTTTGGCGAATAACACTCAACTCAAATTCTAAACGTGATGCTGTTTCTTTATTATCTTGAATATTTGGCCTCCCTTTTAATCCTTTCAAGCAAAGCTCTTGTAAATAATCATCTGCGTTCTTGCCTTCAGGAAGAGGGAAAATAGGAAGCTTGGTCACACCAAGTTCTAGTTCAAAGTTACATAGCTTAGCAATACGCTGCGTATTTGCTATAGCTTCTGGGACATCAGAAAACAATTTTTCCATATCCTCCGCGCTCTTTAAAGAAAAGTCATCTTGAGAAAGTGTTAAACGATCCGGATCGTTTGGACGAGCTCCCGTATTAATCAGCATGAGAACATCCTGAGCCTCTGAATCTTGAGGGGACAAGTAATGTGAGTCTGCGGTAGCTACCACGGGGATTTTCAATTTCTCTGAAAGCTCCAAAACTCCTTGGTTGGTAGTTTTTTGCGCTGAGATATTAACGTGTCGTTGAAGTTCAAGATAAAAATTACCTTCCCCAAAAATCTCCCGATAGAACAGGGCAGTAGCTTCCGCTTCTTTTTTCTTTTTTGATTGCAAGAGACGAGGGATCTTTCCATTCAAACATCCAGATAAGGCAATGAGTCCTTCTGCATGCCCACGCAAAAAATCCTCATCCACTCTTGGCTTATAGTAAAAGCCACGAAGGTGCCCCTGCGTGAGAATACTTACAAGATTTTCATATCCTTTTTGGTTTTTTACCAAGAGTACCAAATGATAGATAGTATCGTCTATCTTAGGACGCTTTTGTTCCATACCCTCAAATGCAAGATAGATTTCAGCTCCGATAATAGGTTTTACTCCTTTTTGCTTTGCCTCTTTTAAAAACTCAATAGCGCCATACAGATTACCATGATCAGTTAAAGCAATGGAGTCCATACCTAACTCTTTTGCGCGATCCACTAATTGACCTATTTTAGGTAGGCCATCCAAAAGTGAATAGTGCGAGTGCACATGAAGATGAGTAAACCCAGACATTGTATTATTATACTCAATTTTTTGTGTTAAAGTAAAGATGATTAGATCTTTAACAAGGAGATGCAATAAAATGGCAAGTATAGCAGATTCAGATCGCCTACTTTCTAGTATGCAAGAACTCTTGAAAGATGCGGGATTATATAACAGACAGCATGGTTATTATGCTCGAGTTATGAGTGGAACTCTAAGCCTATTTATCTTGGGCATAATGGGTATAATTCTTACTCACAATACCCTATGGATCCTACTTTTAGTAGCTGTATTTCAGTCATTCGTGAGTACGCAATTTGGTTTTTTAGCGCATGATGCTGTGCATGATCAAATTTTTGCTTCGCAAAAGGCAAATCGAGCAATCGCTCTTTTTTGTGGTTTTGTAATGTGGCTTAGTCCAAGTTGGTGGGGTGACAAACACAACACACATCATCGTTACCCCAATGCACTTGGAAAAGATCGCGATATTAATATCTCGATCTTCGCCCTTACTCAAATACAAGCACTAAGCAAGCACTGGCCAATCACGATCATTGTAAAATATCAAGCGATATTCTTTGTTCCTGCAATCTTCATGCTTGAAGCGCTGAGTATACGCCTTGATAGCTTACAACATCTCATTTCCTCTCTACTCGGAAAAAAGGAGGTCACATATAGACCTGTTGAGTTTGCGATTTTCCTGATTCATCCAATAGTGTACTTTGGACTTCTATTTTGGCTTATAGATCCTTGGTACCATGCTGCGCTCTTCATCGTAGTGCATCAAGGTTTTCTCGGTGCCTACATGGGACTTGTGTTTGCCACCAATCATAAAGGCATGCTCATGATAGATGAAGATACAAAATTGGACTCTCTTCGTCTTCAGGTTCTCACTACGAGAAATGTTACAGGTGGATGGCTAGTTGATTTCTTGATGGGCGGACTCAATTTCCAAATTCCGCACCATATCAATTCCTGGATGCCACGATGCAACCTCAAAAAAGCAAATGAGATATGCAGAGATTTTTGTGAGGAACACGATATTACTTACTGCGAAATGAGTGTGTGGAAAGCGTATCATACGATTTTCGCCTTTCTTCATCGCATTGGTAGCGTGCTGCGAAAAAAACTCGCAACTTCATAACACCTCTGTTGTCTTAAACTCAGACATAAAAACAAAGGCCATCCAAAAAGATTTGGGTGGCCTCTTTATTTCTTTGTGATAAATTCTGATATACTTTATGTATATGAAACAAAGAGTAGCTGCAGGAATTGATGAAGTAGGAAGGGGTCCTTTAGCAGGCCCAATAATAGCTTGCGCTGTTATTTTTTCTCCAAAAACTAAAAGCTCCAAAATCCCATCAAAATTAAGAGACTCAAAAAAACTTTCAGCAAAACAGCGAGAGAAATACTATCAGCTTTTTTTAAAACACCCCAATATTCAATGGGGAATTGGCAAGATTACAGAAAAAACTATTGATAGGATAAATATCTATCAGGCAACCAAACTTGCTATGGAGCGAGCCGTGCACAATCTTTCCAGAAAAATAGTACCTGGCTTTTTATACATTGATGGGATTATGGAAATTAATGTTTCAATTCCTCAAAAAACTATGGTACGAGGTGACGAAACAATACAGCTTTGCGCCATGGCTTCTATTATAGCTAAAGTTACAAGAGATCGCTTCATGATGAACTATCATAAAAAATATCCCCTCTACGGCTTTAACCTCCACAAAGGCTATGGAACAAGACTTCACATAGCAATGCTTAAAAAATATGGGCCATGCTCAATCCATCGAAGAAGCTTTTCTCCAATCAACTCTTTAGTAAACTAAGTTAACAGAGGAGCTTGCAAATATGCATATTATTTGCTACACTCTTCCTATATGGCAGTCCCAAAACAACATCGTTCCAAATCCCGTCAAGGACAGCGGCGAATGCACATTTATCTTAAAAAAGTCTCTCCTATAACCTGCTCAAAATGTGGTAAGGCAGTTTTAGCACATACTATATGTGAGAATTGCGGATTTTATCGAGGAAAAGAAGCTATTAATGTTCTTGCAAAACTTACCAAAAAAGAGCGAAAGCTAAAGGAGAAAGAAATGGCATCTCAAAAAGGAGAGGCAAAAGAGAAACTTTCCCCAGAAGAACTCTCACGTCCTAACTCTTAACATATATTATGGCATCTCGGCACCTTGCGCGATCCATTGCCATGCAAACTCTCTACGAGTGGGATTTTACTGGGATGAAAGGGGATATACAAAAACTCATAGAAAAGAACATTAATGAATTTGGCCCTGGATTGGAAGATGTAAATAAAGACTTTATCCGCACTCTTACAAATGGAGTATTAAAACATCACAATTCTATTGATCAAATCATTACAAAGGCAGCTCCCGAATGGCCACTAGAACAAATCACTATGGTAGATCGAAATGTTTTGCGCCTCGGACTCTTTGAATTACTCTACGGGAATAGAGAAGAGGTTCCGCCCAAAGTTGCCATAAATGAAGCCATAGAATTAGCAAAAAACTTTTCTGGAGAGTCATCTGGTAAGTTTGTAAACGGAGTATTAGGAACTGTATTTCGAGAATTAGAAGAACAAGAAACCCCATGAATGATACTGAACTATTTGAGAAGCAAATTGACGTTACATTTAAGAATAAAGAGCTTTTAAAACAAGCCTTTACACATCGCTCCTACTTAAACGAGAATCCTGAATCTGGCCTTCAGCACAATGAACGTTTGGAGTTTCTAGGAGATGCAGTTCTTGAACTTATTGTTACAGAGCATTTATACAAAAGCTATCCTGACAAACCAGAAGGAGAACTTACCACATGGAGAGCTGCTCTAGTAAATGCTAGAATGCTCGCTATCGTAGCAAAGGACCTAAAACTTGGTGATTATCTACTTTTGTCCCATGGAGAAACAAGGGAAACCGGAAAGGCAAGGGACTACATTTTAGCCAATGCCACAGAAGCTCTTCTTGGAGCCCTATACCTTGACCAAGGACTAAAAGCATGTAAGATAATCATTGAGCAGTATGTACTCTCCAAGCTTCCTCAGGTTTTAGAAGAGAAACTCTTTGAGGATGCCAAATCAAGATTTCAAGAGTTAGCTCAAGAAAAAACCGGCATCACCCCAAGTTATCAAGTACTTAAAGAATGGGGTCCGGATCATGAAAAGAATTTTCAAGTTGGAGTAACTCTGGGAAAAGACCTTATAGCCAAAGGACAAGGAATGTCAAAACAGGAAGCCGAACAGGACGCTGCTAAAGCCGCACTCATAAAACAAGAAAATATTTGGAACTAATATGTTGACGATACGATTACAACGAAGAGGGAAGAAAAATCAACCCTTTTTTAAAATAATAGTAACAGAAGAAAAAAATTCCTCAACACGTGGGCGCTCTGTTGAGGAACTTGGCTTTTATAATCCTTTAACAAAGGAGAGGTCTTTAAATGCAGATAGAGCAAAGTACTGGATGTCTGTTGGAGCGCAACCATCTGATACTGTATATAACATGCTGGTAACGGATAATGTTATTGAAGGGAAAAAGCGACTCAAACACAAGAAATCCAAAAAGAAAGAGCCAGAAGCAGAAGCTGCTCCAGCAGCTGCAGCTCCTACAGAAAGTGCAGCTTCAGAGCCAGCTAAAACTGAGGAAGTACCAGAAAAACCTACAGATGATGCAACGCCCCAAGAGAACTCTCAAGAAGCTCCAGAATCTCAACCAGAAAAGCAACCTCAGCCAGAATCTACTCCAGCAAAAGAAGAGGAGGAAAAGAAAGAACCTCAGGCAAAGACTGATGAGATTGCTCCTGAGGAAAAAAAGGAGGCCACAAAAGAGGCTCAAACAAAGAAGTAACTCTCAATACCAGGGACTTGACAAGTCAAACCTTCTATGCTATAGTACAGCCATAAGTAAATATGGCCTGTCAGTATAGGAGAGAATACTGACATCTAAAATTGACAAACTGAATTAACAGGCGACTCTCTTTAAAAGGATGGTCGCCTGTTTATATAGAAGATACTTTTAAAAGGTAGTTGTTGGTGCCGAATTGCTCTTTTCAAGAGAGTAGCTCGGCCTCAGTAAAACAAAAATCTGTGGGGTCGATGTTGGGAGGGGAAAATGGACAAAAAGCTCATTTGCAAACAATGTGCAATAATCCATGGATATGACTACTGCGGCATATATTGTGACCGATGTGGTGACAAATTGGAGCTTGGTGTTCTACCATCTCCAAAGCCCGTCATACTCAAAGAGCAACCGCGTTTAGTGTTTGCCTAATAAACAAAAGAGAGGAGGGACCTAAAGATCGAGCGCCAATCTTTAGTAAATCCCTCCCACAACCTCTCAAGCTCATAATTATATTGTGGGTTTAAGAGATTGGATAGCACCTTATAATATCTTCCATATCGGCGAAGTGGACATTAGTTAGAAACATTCAGAAAATACAGAATAGGAATGAAAAACGAAAGTTAGTGTTCATCTCGCTGCTCTGGAAAATCTAGAGATAAGCGAAATATAGACAAAAGGAGAAAGAACATGCTCACGAAATACAAGATGGCAATGATGATCGTCGGTCTTCTACTGACAATGGCGTTGGCATGTGGAACATCAGAATCCACGGAGATCGCGTCCGCATACAATGTGGTATTCGGAACACCAACGGAGATGGGCGAGTTCATAGTCTTTAACTCCAAGGATGGGGAAGGGGACCAGATTCAATTCACCCTAGATGAGCAAGATGCTCATCAATATACACTGGACGCAGATCTGGTAATTGAAGAGATGGACAAGGGTAGATTTACTGTCCTCTTGGATACGCCAACAGTGAGGACGTTAACCTTTCAAGGGGACAAGAGTGTAAGGGTATGGAGTCCCGTGTCACCCGTCTCATCGACCGGTCGCGATACCTTCTCACTTTCCAAAGAGATGCACCTGCGTATCCTCGTGGATTTAAGAGAAAACTCCTGGTCCATCGTTGTAACCGAGGATGATCAAGAAGTCCTAATGGACTACACAGGCTTCCTTGGAGCAACTCACGTACGAAGCATCAGATTCTCTACATCGGTCCTTGAGAATCCAGAACCAGTCAAGGTGACGGTTAGAAACATCGTCATCAGTAGCAGTAGCCACTAAAGACAAAGGCAAGGGTGAAGGCAAAGTTTCCTTCCCTTGCCTCCACCTTTAAGCTCATAACATACGTTGTGAGTTGAAATGTGGAAAGTGAGCATAGAGGCGCTCTCGCAATGAATAATCTCTCTTCTTTCTTTGTGAGAGCTCCTCTGAGCTTTCTTGACAAAAACATTCCTTTCTATACACTAAAGATTACAAATACTAAATGGTCGTTTTTTTGTTGAATATACTGAATACCAATTATGGCAGACGAACAGTTCACATATCAAGACCTCTTAGAATACATCGTAAAAGGGCTCGTAGATCACCCAGACGATGTTAAGGTAGAACGCAAAGTAGACGAGATGGGCGTATTACTGATTCTTAAAGTAAATCCCGAAGATATGGGTCAGATCATTGGTCGCCAAGGTTCCACAGCTCGCGCAATCCGCACACTAGTGAGAATTGCAGGACTTAAGGCTCATGCCAGGGTAAACCTCAAGATTGAGGAACCAGAAGGCGGAAGGCAACCAAGAGAAGGACAAGAGGAAATCAAGAATGAACCCGCCAAAGAAGTTAAGGATTCTCCTTCCCTTGAGGACCTAACCATTTAAGTTGAAATTCAAGAGGACGGTGCTACACTTAAAATGTAGCACTGTTTTCTTTTCCATGATTACTTTTGATGTTATAACCATATTCCCAAAGCTTTTTGAGCCTTTTATAGGAGAATCTTTGCTTGCAAAAGGACAAAAGAAAAAACTCTTAAAGATTGGAGTCCACGATTTAAGAAAGTGGGCCAAAGATAAGCACCGAAGCGTGGATGATAAACCATTTGGCGGGGGATTGGGCATGGTAGTCAAAGTAGATCCTGTGTATAGGGCCGTGCAAAAACTTAAAAAGAAGGGAAAGAAATCCAAAGTTATTCTTTTCACCCCACGAGGGAAGAAATTTGATCAAGCAATGGCTTATGATCTTTCGCGCCAAAATCAACTCATCTTTATTTGCGGCAGATATGAAGGAGTAGACGAAAGAATTGCAAAGCATGTTGTCGATATGGAGATTTCAATAGGGGACTATGTTTTAATGGGAGGAGAAGTACCTGCCATGGCTGTTATTGAAGCTGTTTCCCGACTTGTTCCAGGAGTTATTGGAAAATCTCAATTTCTAAAAGAGCGCCTTCAAAAGGGTAGAAAGAAAGGCTTCTTAGAATATCCTCAATATACAAGACCTGAAATATTTGAACCTAAAAAGAATATAAAATGGAAAATACCCAAAGTACTTATGTCTGGCAATCACAAAGAGATTGAAGAGTGGAGAGAAAAGCACAGAAAGATTATACTCTAACAATGCTAAATATTTCTTTGCAGCAAAAAAATGCGCGATCATAATACAAACAAAAAGATCATTGTAAAGTAACTTATTTTATGCTACCCTATATCTGTTTGGGTAACTCTTCAGTAGAACATAACTTCATGTAAAACAGGGGTCGGTGCCGGAGTGGCCAATCGGACGTGGCTGTAAACCACGCGGCTTTACGCCTTCGGGGGTTCGAATCCCTCCCGGCCCACAAAGCAAATTGCCGTTGTAGCTCAGCTGGTAGAGCAACTCCATGGTAAGGAGTAGGTCGCCGGTTCAAGTCCGGCCAACGGCTCAAGAGAAATATAATAAAATACTATGGCAGGAAAAAGAAAACCATACATTAGGTTAATGTGCCAAGATTGCAAAAACCTTAATTACGCTACTCATAAGTCCTTGCTCAGAAATCGCAAGGAGGAAGATAAAAAATTAGAATTCAAAAAGTTTTGCAATCACTGTAAGAAGCATACATTGCACAAAGAATCTAAGAAATAGCGGTTCTTCCCGTGGCAAAAATAAAACCAAGGGGTTTTAAAAGAGTGGGGTCAGGAGGAATCGTGTGAGCGTTAGGGGTGTGGTGAAGTGGTATCACAAAGGTTTCCAAAACCTTTATCGGGGGTTCGATCCCTCCCACCCCTGCCAACTATTTTAAGCTCAAATTCTAAGCACCCTATCGTAGAGTTAGAACTTTAGGCGGTTTTTTGGTAGGATTCAAAAAGAGCCGCTAATTATATAATATATCTAAATATGTCAAAATTTATTATTGGAATTATAATAGTAATTATTTTAGGAGCAGGATATTTACTCCTTCAATCAGATTCCACGCCTGATTCAGCATATCGGTGGGTTGGCACGTATGAATATTCCGAATTTGGACCATCAAACTCAGGCTCTAATCAGACATGGGTTTATCAACTTATAATTTTGTCTGATGAAGGACAACTGGGAATATCATTAAACATTGATGGGTTTCAGGCACTTGTAAGGATTATGGCAAATGCAATAGAACGTGATGGAAAATTGGACATTGTATTCGAGGACTACGGGTCAGATAATTTATTTCCTCAGTACGAAAAAGGTGAAGTCCTCCTCTCTCTCGAAAAGGTTACTGAAGAGAAGTATAAAATTTTATGGGGAGCAATGGCTTCTTATTTACAAGATCCTGGAGATGCCCAATTCTTGAAAAAGAACATCCTTTAGTTGTTAAGATATGAAAACGTATTTGGCACCGCTAATTATTTGCTCTTATTGAATAGAGCATAAAGAGCAGGTAGAATAATTACATGATACTATTTCTTCTTTTACCTCTTGTCATTCTCGCAGTTTTTGCATTATTTTACCTCATCGTGTGGGGAGGTGCTAAATTCGCAGGAGCTGAAGGCATTACTCCTCGCAAGATTATTGGTTTTAGCATCCTCTACGAACTCCTATTGATATTTCAGACTAAAGAAGGGCGGAAAGCACAATAACTAAAAGAGACGGGGCATAAAAACCCCGCTCTTTTTTTATACACAATACTCTTACCTCTTTTCTGATCCTGGCAAAGGAAGCCCCAGCTTGTTAAGGTTTCGAAACAGTGAAGCTACAAGGGAAATAACAATCAGAAGAAAAGCTGCGGGAAGTAGGAATGCCAAAGAGGGTATGCCCTCTGCTACTAATTCCAATACTCCATATCCAAAGACATAGCCTAATACGGATCCCTTCAAGAATCCGCCCAGTTTTCCAAAACGAAACTCTTTTTTTGCCACAGCTCCCAAAATTCCCAAAACAACATCAATACCAATTAAGGCTACGATGATTTGAATTTGGGTAGTAGAGAATAAATCAACAAATCCTGGCATTTTAAAAATAAGTGTCTTATGATAAAATTATTCATATTCGACCTTATGTAATAAGTATATCAAGATCAAGCAACCACAAAAAGGAAGTTATTCACATATGCTAAAGATAATAAAATACCCAGCTGGTATCCTCAAAAAACAAGCAAAGGAAGTAAAAGAGATAACGCCAGATCTCTTGCGCTTAATTGCACAAATGGAGGTTGCCATGGAAAAAAATCAAGGCGTTGGACTTGCTGCTCCTCAAATTAATATTTCAAAACAAATCATTGTAATAAAGGATGGTGGAGAGAATACAAAGAATCACGCATTTTTTAATCCCAAGATTCATAAAAAAAGCAAAAAACAAGAAACCGATGAAGAAGGATGTCTTAGTTTGCCAGGGCTCTTCTTGCCCATTAAGAGAGCAGAGGGTATCCATATCTCTTGCAACACAAAAGAAGGCAAGTCTGTTATTATTGAAGCAACCGGATTGGCTTCACGTATTTTTCAACACGAAATTGACCATCTTCATGGAAAACTCATTATTGATCGCATTACTCCATTGGCAAGATGGAAGATCAAAGAGGAATTGGAAGAAATCAAAAAAAAGGGCAGAGTAAAGAGAAAATGAGAAAATTCTTTATTACCTTTGCTATTATCATTCTCCTAATAGCCTCGACCAGTATCTTTTTACCTCAACATCCTAATTCCACTAAGGAAATATCATTTTTAATTGAGCAAGGGGAGGGGACCAACAATATTGCATTGCACTTACAGCAAGAAGGACTTATACCCTCAGCTCTCTTATTTCGTCTCTTTGTTCTCACTACTGGCATTTCAGGAAAATTACAAGCCGGCAGTTATATCTTTTCTCCTGCCCTATCTCCTTTTGAGATATCAAGAAAGTTAACCCAAGGAGATGTCACGCGCGAGTATATCACTATTATTGAAGGATGGACCATAGATGATATCGCGTCCTATCTTGCAAAAGAAGACTTTGCTACAAGAGAAGATGTGTTGGGTTATAGAGATTTTGAAGGATATCTTTTCCCTGAAACCTATCATATAACGCGGGACATGGAGCTGGGCGAGATCATTGAACTTATGCTCCAAACTTTCCAAAAAAAGATTTCCTCTACATGGAGAAAAGAAATTCAAGAACAAGGAAGAACACTCTCTGATATTGTCATCCTGGCCTCTATTTTGGAAAAAGAACTTCAAACGCTTGAAGATAAAAAGATTGCAGCGGGTCTTTTATTAAAACGCCTTGAAATTGGAATGGCTCTTCAGGTTGATGCAGCCCCCATAACTTATGAGCGGCGTGGGCTCCCAAAAATGCCTATTGCCAATCCTGGATTATCAAGCATTGAAGCTGCTATCTATCCTACCCAAAACACCTACTGGTACTATCTTTCCACCAAAGAAGGAGAGACTATCTTTTCTAAGACCTTACAGGAGCATAATGAGGCTAGGGCAACGCATTTAAGATAAATATTGACATTATCCAAGTCCTTTGCTAATATAGCTTTATTCTGCAGACTGTAGGTTTCCCTAAAAAGGGGATAAATCCTGCTGAGGAATAATTGCATCTTAATAGAAATAAAGGTGCACCGTCTGCGGAATACCCGCAGTTTTATTTTATGCCAAAAACAAAAGCTCAAAAGCAATCTATAATCCAGCAAATTGCAGAGAACCTGAAAAACCAGCAGTCTATTTTATTTGTGGACTACAAGGGAATTGGAGTAAAGGACCTCTCAAAATTACGCAGTCAGCTAAAGGAAGTTGGTGCGAAGCTTGAGGTTGCAAAAAAAACCCTTCTTGCGCGAGCCTTCAAAGAGAAGGGAATAGATACCGATTTTAAGAACATGGAAGGACAGATTGCAGTAATATATTCGTTTGAAGATCCTGTCGCTGGAGCAAAGGCAGCCCATACATTTGCAAAGGGAAACGAGTATTTACAGCTTTTAGCAGGATATATGGAGAAGCAATTGCTCACGCATGAGGAAGTTATTAATTTAGCTCAACTTCCTTCTCGTGATCAGTTGTTGGCACAATTTGTAGGAACCCTTGCTAGCCCTATGAGAGGGTTGCAAGCGGTGCTTACAGGAAATATAAAAGGTCTGATTATTGCTTTACAAGCAATACAAAAAAAGAAAACATAATGCAGCAAATATGCCAGAAGAAATAAAAGAAGAAACAGTTGAGGTTCCAGAAAAATTCAAGAGTTTAGTGGAAAGCGTAGAAAAGCTTTCTGTTCTTGAACTCTCAGAATTAGTGAAAATCCTAGAAAAGAAGTTCGGAGTTTCAGCAGCAGCCCCTATGGCCGTAGCAGCCGCTCCTGCAACTGGAGCTGGCGAAGAGACAGCAGAGGAGCAATCATCGTTTACAGTTCAACTAACCTCAGTTGGTGACAAAAAAATTGAAGTTATCAAGGCAGTAAGAGATGCTACTGAGAAAGGATTAAAAGAGGCAAAGGACGTGGTAGATGCAGCAGCAACAGAGTCACAAGCAGTCAAAGAAGGAGTCGGCAAAGAAGAGGCCGAAGAACTCAAAAAGAAGTTTGAGGCAGCTGGAGCAACAATAGAATTAAAATAACATAACCCCCTTCTTGCTCAGAGCGAGTAATAGGGGGTTTTGTTTTATCCAAAAACTAGAGCTCCGAGCAAAAGCAACAACGAAAACAAGAGAACAAGGATTACTGGTTTTTTAAAAGCAGCAGGGAGAGATATTTGAGTAAACTCTAGTTTGGGCTTTTTTATAGTAAGCTTTATTCTTTTTTTGAGCATAAGCGAAGGCTTTGGCAAAAAGAGTTGTTTTTTTAGTCCTAAGGGTAGTAACAATGATGGCAACCGAGGCAATAAAGACTTATCTATACGTGATCGTTTAGCTTCTTCCTCTTCAATAACAAAGGAAACAAGAATTCCAGAGGCTAAAGAAAGTAAGCGCTTGCGCCTTGAAAGGAACTCGTGAAATTGCTTTGCGTCCTTTAGCATGCCAACTCCCTCAAGCGATTTTTCTTTTGAAAAGATCTCAAAGATTTCTTTGGTTATTACAGTTACGCTATCGCCTGGTATTAAAGTTCCGGAAACTAAATTTTCAAACATCGTTCCTAGCTGACTTGAAAACTTCTCAAGATTTTTGCCAACATCCATCGTCATTCCTTGGCGCACCAAAGAAACTTTTATACTTCCAGTCTTTGTTAAATGGAACATGGTCTTCTTTTCTTTAATCGTGATGAATAAGAGAATCGCAACATGTAAATTACCCAACCAATCTACATTTCCTTTCTTACTCTCTTGGGTTAAAAATATATTTGCTTTTTTTAAGGCTGCCTTAAGTGCACTTGAAGCTGTCTTTAAAGAAGAGTTGTAGTACTCAGTCTGTACTGTTTGCGCAAGGCGTTTTAAAAATCTTGCATTAACCTCCAAGGCATTATTCAGCTCGCCTACAATGTATAAACTTCCTTTTGCTTTTTCCTTTATCCCTCTGGGTTCGTACGAGTGAACACTAAAAAAGCGATCTCTTCTCTTTTTTGGATTAAAA
>Ga0208879_1003258_pt1 | contig 13475 bp, 13 predicted proteins | sample Knorr_S15_td_Bot_FD_185605 | JGI IMG/M metagenome (GOLD analysis project Ga0208879, IMG submission 185605) | Marine microbial communities from Southern Atlantic Ocean transect - Knorr_S15_td_Bottom_ad_5009_LV_A (SPAdes) (version 2) | ecosystem: Environmental > Aquatic > Marine > Oceanic | place...
ATCCTAATCGCGAAAGTGTGATTGATATTACAGTTGGATGTTTGGATGACCCGGAAAAATGTCCACCCGAAAGGAATATTTGGACAAAAAAGCGGTTATCCTGGATCGAAGATCCGGGAGATATTCCAGACCATGAAGATTATCCATAAATGAGAATTAAAATTGTTGTAGTTGGAAAAGTAAAAGAGAGTGCTTTTCAAAATAGAATTACAGAATATGTCAAATGGGTGAATAAAGAGATTCCTGTTGAATTGATACCCCTAAAAGACGGCAAATCCAAAGATGTGGAATTAAAACAACTCTCTCATTTATCACCGAATATTTTTTCAATCTGCTTATCAGAAGAAGGAAACCAAGTTTCATCGCGAGAATTTTCAAAATTAATATATAAGCAAACTCGAGATATTGTATTCCTGATTGGTGGACCAAACGGTCATTCCGAATCCATAAGAAAAAAAACGGATTATCTTCTCTCATTCTCAAAAATGACATTTCCCCACGAAATGGCATTGATGGTTCTTACCGAACAACTGTTTCGAGCCATTTCTATAAAAAAAGGGAGCAAATACCATCGGGACTAAATTGGTGAAAGAATGCCTTTTGTCTTCATAGCAAAAGACAAATCAAATATAAACCGTTAAAACGGTTTCGTTCTTCTATTCTATTTTGTACCCGCGATTAAAATCGTGGTTTTATATAACAACCCTTTTTGTCCGCCCATGAATTGCCGTTAATAAAATATAAGTGGTGCTGGCTATTTCTTTTGCAATCATTTCCACCGGAATTTCATTTCCGTCTTTTTTACCGAAAAATAAAACTTCTTCACCTTCTTCAGGTTCTGTGTCACCAAAATCTACCATGAGTTGATCCATACACACTCGGCCAGCAATTCTGAAATGTTGACCTTTATAACTAACAAATCCTTTTTCGTACCATGGACGAGGAAACCCATCGGAAAATCCTGTTTGGATTACACCGATATTTGTATCTTTTTTAGTGGTATAAACACCACCATAACTCACCTGAGTTCCTGCAATTACCTTTCGAACATTTACGATAGGACCACAAAAACTCATCACCGGTTCAACATCAACATCCATTGGAACTTCATCCGAAGGCGACACCCCATAAAGTAACATTCCAACGCGAATCAAATTAAAGTAAGCCTCAGGCACATTCAAAATTGCGCCACTGTTTGAACAATGAATATAGGTGAACTCAATTTCATAACTTTTGCTTGTTTCGAGTATTTTATTGAACTGATTCAATTGAGATTCAGCATAAGAAAGATCGCCTTCATCAGCCGTGGCAAAATGGGAATAAATGCCCTGGGGCTTTAATCCACTTTCTTTTATAAATGAAAATATCTCATTTTGATCTTTTTGATCAAATCCCAATCTTGTCATACCTGTATCAAATTTGATATGGAATTTCGGGACCGATTGATGTTCGGTTTTATACTGTGCCAATGCACCCAAATCTTTCATAGCACATGCATTTAAAATTAGGTTTAATTCAATCGCTTTTGGAATGAACTCAGCTTGCATTCTTGAAAAAATAAAAATATCGTTTTCAAGTCCATTCTCTCGTAGCTCTACAGCCTCTTCAACTGCAAAAACGCCGAAAATGATTCCGGGCTCACGAGAGATTGCCTTAGCAATCTGAATAGCACCATGGCCATAGCCATTGGCTTTAACAACACACATGATTGTTCTATCACCCACATGTCGGCGGATATTCCATAAATTCTGTTTGAGACGACCTGTGTTGATGTATGCTTTGGGGCCGATAAGATTCATTTTTTATATTCTTTCAATAGTGCATCTTTCAATGCATCGAATGAATCAAAAGTTTCAGTCGAACAAGATGAAATCCAGGCACTCAATTTATCAACGGGTAGTTGATTGATTAAAAAGACAGGACGGTCAACCCAATATGCCATGGTGACCTCCCCATGAGTTCCCCCACCGTATAATATACTTTCATCCCAAAGAACGATCAAATAATCAGCTTTGCCAATGACGGCTCTTAAATCTTGATTAATTAAAATGCGAACGAATTTCTTGAATTTTTGTGGATCAGTCGTTTTCCAATCTCTATAATTTTCGGCATCATTGGAAATAACCATTTTCTCCGATTCTAATACCGGATCAATCACATCATGGCCCAAATTCTCTTTCAGCCAAGTCCTCATTTCATTGCGCCAATCTGCACCTTCATTCTTGGCATTTTCCATGCCACCAGAAAGGTAAGCAATCATTGTACTAACCTACGTTTCAAAATAAAACTATTAAGTATCATCCAAGCCCATCCAAAACCTATCGAGAATGAAATAGGTGTCCAATCAACTATCTTATTTGTTAAAAATAATTGTAATGATTGATAAGGAATTGATAAGGGTTGCCACTTTAATATTGATTCTATCCCCTGTGGGAAAAAACCAAATTCAATAAGAAATCCGTTCCCAAAAATCACCAATAAGAATACCATAAAAATGATGAGAATCATCGTGTTAACAGAATCAATAGCTAAGGAAATAGAGATAAATAAATTGGCCAATAGAAATAAATAAATTCCCAAACAAAATATCAAAAATAGGAATTGAATAATAGTAAACGGGAAAGGAATCAATCCCGAATAAATTAAGGTTGAAATCATCCCAATTAAAATTGCTTCTGTGCCAGCCACCACTAAATAACTAAAAATTAATGATCTTTTGTTAAAAGGAGCTAATGCAACATTAGTCAATAATTTCTTATGAATTCTAAGATCAAAAAAATCACGATATAAAATGGGGAATATTCCTACTGATGCAATAATAAAAATGAGTCCGGGAAAAACCCATCTATCAAATGGTACTCCCAATAGACTTCGAATTAATATATTTTTCAATGAAAGATTTACCATTATAAAAATAAATAATGGTACGACTAATAATAATACTAAACTGGGAACCAATCTGTTTTGCCAGAGCCAGAGCCGCCTTTTGAATAGTGCAATTATCAATCCAGTCCCCTACCAGCAAACTCAGAGTCTAATAAATCACGAAGCCCCAGTTTTTTCACACTAAGATCAATCATTAACTCACCTGCTGCTGCATTAATCACATCAAAAAAGACTTTCCTCGTTCTACCATAAAAATGAAAAATATTATCCATTTTATTTGGAGATACAATTGTACTTACACCCGTCAGTTTTTTAAATAATTCATCAGATAGGTTTTCAAATTCAATTTGGAATTGATGATAATCCAACGTGCTTTCTAATAATTTATCCAAATGACCATCCATGAGAATCCGACCTTCGTGAAAAACCATAATCCTATCATGAGCCTGCTCAATTTCTGTAATGGAGTTACTCACATAAATAACGGTTTTATTCCCTTTGTATTCTTTTAATAAATCCCATGTGGCACGAATTGATTCTGCATCCATATATCCTGTTGGCTCATCTAGAATCAGCACATCTGGATCATGAACTAATTCCCTGACTAACATTGTTTTTTTCTGAGTACCATGAGATACATTAATCGCGAGTTCTTTTAAATACGAGGTTAGGTTCAGAGATTTTGCATAACGAAGAATTCGAGCAGTTGCGACATCAGTGTTGACCTTATATAAATTAGCAATAAATCGTATGTTTTGTTCAAGGGTCAACCAAGGGTCTAAATCATTTTCAAGAGGAACATATCCTATAAGTTTACGAGTTTCCCGACGACGCTTTTCCATATCAAGACCGTGAATAAATACTTGTCCATAATTTGGATTTTCGAAACCTGACAGTAATTTAAGGAGAGTCGATTTTCCAGCATCATTTACCCCAACAATTGCAACTAGGCTTCCTCGTTCTACACCAAAAGTAAGCCCTGCAAGGATAGTTTTATCCCTTACCAATTTCCCCACTTTCTTAAGTGTTATACTTGCTTCCATTATTTATTTTCCACGAAGTTTTGCTGAGTTTTTTCCCTTTTTACATTTTCCATATTCCATCCTAACCCAATTTCCTTATCCTAATCCAATTAGTGTGCTTCAAACCAATTGTCACCGATACCGTAATCCACAACCAATGGAACAGATAGTTCCATTGCATTTTCCATTTTTTCAATAACTAATTTTAATAATGAATCTTTTTCCGACACGGGAAATTCAAATAACAATTCATCATGAATCTGTAATATCATTTTTGATTCCATTTTTTGGTTTTCTAACTCGGATTGAATAGAACACATGGCAAGTTTAATCATTTCTGCAGCTGATCCTTGAATTGGCATATTGATAGCCATCCGTTCTGCAGCTTGTCGCCGGAGACCATTATCTGAATCTGCATCCCAAACAGGACGACGACGTCCCAACATTGTTTCAACAAATTTATCCTGTCGAGCTTTTTCTAATGTGGCATCAATATAATTTCGTATTCCCGAATATTGTTCAAAGTAGGATTTAATTATTGCTACAGCTTCATTTCTGGGAATTCCCAATTCCTGACTCATTCTAAAAGGTCCTGCACCATACATGATCCCAAAGTTAACAACCTTTGCCGTACGACGCATTTCAGGTAAGACTGATTCTAAGGGTACATTAAAAACATGGCTTGCAGTTCGTGAATGGATATCTTCCCCATTTTGGAAAGCTTTAATTAGCCCTTTGTCTGAGCTTAAATGCGCCATGACACGTAGTTCCACTTGAGAATAATCGGCAGATAATATTTTCCAACCCTTCGTTTGTGCTTTAAATGCTTTTCGTATTTCACGACCCTCTTCTCGTCGAATGGGAATATTTTGGAAATTCGGGTTCGTGCTGGATAGTCGACCTGTTGCTGCAATAGTTTGATTAAACGTTGAGTGAATTCGGCCAGTATGTTCATTCACTAATTCGGGAAGAGCATCCACATATGTGTTTTTTAATTTATTGAATTTTCGGTATTCAAGGATGTACTTCGGTAATTCATGGTATTCTTTTAATTGCTGTAAAATTGGTTCTGCAGTACTTCGTTTCTTAATTTGGGGTAATTCTAAAATATCGAATAATATAGTTCCTAATTGTTGAGTAGAATTAATATTGAAATCAGTTCCTGCCAATCGATGAATATCATAAATAAGAGAATCTAACTTTTTGCCAATTTCAATTGACATATTCTTTAAAAATGCAGTATCAACGAATGTCCCTTCATATTCCATTTCAATAAGAACAGGAATCAATGGCATTTCTACCTTGGTAAAAAACTCGAAGAGTTTAGCATCCTTCAATCTGGTTTCAAATAATTCGGTAAGTTGAAATGCAATATCTGCATCTTCAACAGCGTAAAATGATGCTTTTTCCAACGACACCTGATCCATGGTAATTTGATTTCTTCCTTTACCGATTAAGTCTTCAATAGGTATCATTTCATAATTAAGATGTTCTATACTCAACGTTTCTAATTTTATGGACCGCGCTACAGGATTCAATAAATGTGCCGCAATCATTGTATCAAATTCAATCCCTTTTAAGGATACGCCAAATCTTTTTAGAATTAATGCATCATATTTGATATTTTGCCCAATCTTTCCTATTGATTCATCTTCTAAAATCGATTTAATTTTTTTCAAAACAAATGATAGGTCATCATTGTCAAAATTATTTTTCACTTTTTCTAAATATTTTATTGGGACATACCAACCTGAATTAGCTTTGATTGAAAAACTCAATCCAACAATTTCTGCCTCCATGGGCTGGACAGAAGTGGTCTCCAAATCAATGGAAAATCGTTTTGATTTTTGCAAATTTTTAACAAGAATATTTAAGTCTTTTATTGTCAGAACTGATTGATAATTCTTTTTAACTTTATCTTTTAATATTTTTTCTTCATAATTTGGTTTTTTGGCCAATTGTTTAATCAGCGCATGGAATTCCAATTCTGTAAATTTTTCTGAACAGGCATCCAGATTCATTTCGCGTTTTTCTAAGTCTCTTACACTACACGAAAGTTCAACGTCAGTGAGAATTGTCACTAACTCTTTACTTAAGAGTGCTTTTTCCACACCATCTTTAAGTCCATTATGTGCTCGTTTATTGGTGACTTTATCCACATTCTCTAATGCGCCTTCTAAAGATCCATAAGCTTTAATAAGCTTTACGGCAGTTTTTTCTCCAATACCTGCTACACCAGGAACATTATCAGAGCTATCCCCCATTAGACCAAGAAGATCAATAATCTTTTCCGGTGGGACGCCCCATTTCTCTTCTACTTTTGCAGGATCATAAATGATGGGATAGGGTGCTTTCCGTGTTCCAGGTGCTAACATGAAAATGTGTTCATTCATGAGTTGCATAAAATCTTTATCTCCACTCACAATGTAGGTATCTAGCCCTTCCTTTTCGGCCTGAACTGCTAGGGTTCCAATTATATCATCCGCTTCCACACCCGGTTTTCTCAACACAGGTAAATTCATAGCTTCAAGCAATTCCCAAAGATGAGGCAATTGTTGTTTTAGTTCATCCGGCATTGGAGGACGATGAGCTTTGTATTCTTTATACATATCGTGGCGAAATGTTTTTTCCTTGGAATCAAAGGCACAGGCAATATAGTCAGGATTCTCGGATCGAATCAGTTTTAAGACCTGATTAACAAATCCAAAAAGCGCACTGGTGTGGAGACCGTAACTGGTAATGAGTGGGTTTCTGATCAATGCAAAATGGGCGCGATAAAGAAGTGCAAACCCATCAAGAATGAAAAAACGTTTCCGGTCAGTTTTATTAGGTGACATAAGCAAAAAAATTACGGCACTATTCAGTCCGCTTCCACCTACATTTTATATAAAAAAAGCCCCATAGAAATATGGGGCTTTTTAAGAATCAGACAGAAATCTGATGTATTTTACATCATGCCGCCCATTCCACCCATACCACCCATTCCTGGATCTGGCATTGGTGGCATTTTTTCATCTTCAGGTGTGTCAGTAATTGCAACTTCAGTCGTCAGAATCATTCCGGCAATAGACGTAGCATTTTCAACAGCAACGCGCGCAACTTTTGCAGGATCAATAATTCCAGCTTCAAACATGTTTACATATTTGCCATTTCTTGCGTCATAACCATAGTCTTTTTTCCCTTTACGAACTTCCTGAACAATGAGGGATGCTTCTACCCCTGCATTTGAACAAATTTGACGAATCGGAGCTTCCAAAGCACGGCGCATTATATCAACACCCACTTGTTGTTCTTTATCAACTTTCACCCCATCCAAAGCAGAAACAGAACGAAGCAGCACCACACCACCACCGGGAACAATTCCTTCTTCCACAGCAGCACGTGTTGCATGGAGCGCATCTTCCACACGGGCTTTCTTCTCTTTCATTTCAATTTCAGTGGCAGCACCAACGTTCATGACAGCAACACCACCAGACAATTTTGCCAGGCGTTCTTGCAGTTTTTCACGATCGTAGTCAGAAGTTGTTTTGTCGATCTGAACTTTGATCTCGTTGATCCGTGCTTTGATGGCATCAGCAGATCCACCGCCATCAACAATGGTTGTATTATCTTTGTCAGATACAATACGTTTTGCGGTACCCAGGTAATCCAGGTTTGCGTTTTCCAGTTTGTAGCCCGCATCTTCGGAGATGACAGTGGCACCCGTTAATACAGCGATGTCTTCCAACATGGCTTTACGACGATCACCAAATCCAGGTGCTTTCACAGCCAAGACTTTGAAAGTACCGCGGAGTTTGTTCACTACGAGTGTTGCCAGTGCTTCCCCTTCAATATCTTCAGCAATGATAACAACGGGTTTACCGGTTTGAACCACTTTTTCCAATAAGGGAAGTAGATCTTTCATATTGCTTATCTTTTTATCATGAATCAAAATAAATGGATCTTCCATTTCTGCATCCATAGATTCTGGATTTGTCACAAAGTAAGGTGAAAGATACCCACGGTCGAATTGCATCCCTTCAACAAATTCAAGGAACGTTTCGGCTGTTTTGGATTCTTCAACAGTAATAACACCATCTTTTCCAACTTTTTCCATCGCTTCCGCTATTTTATCACCAATCTCTTTGTCGTCATTCGCAGAAATGGTTGCAACTTGAGCAATTTGTTGCGCATCCGGCAAATCTTTAGATTGACTTTTGATAGCATCTACAATCGCATCACGCGCAGCATCAATGCCACGTTTGATGGCCATGGGATTCGCACCGGCGGTTACATTTTTGATCCCTTCGGTAATGATTGATTGTGCTAAAACAGTTGCTGTTGTTGTTCCATCACCCGCAACGTCGGATGTTTTGGACGCAACTTCCCGAACCATTTGTGCACCTATGTTCTCGAGTCTATTTTCGAGCTCAATTTCTTTCGCAACGGTTACACCATCTTTTGTGATTGTCGGTGCACCGAATTTTTTCTCAATGACGACATTTCGTCCTTTAGGTCCCAGTGTAATCTTGACCGCATTGGCCAATTTATCCACACCAGCTTTTAAAGAATTACGAGCGTCTAGAGAATATGCAATGTCTTTTGCCATTTTTATTGTCTCCTTATAATACGGCTAAAATGTCGCTTTCGCGCATGATTACAAAATCTGTGCCTTCTAGAGCAATCTCAGTTCCGGAATACTTTCCATATAGAACTTTGTCGCCTTTTTTCACAGTCATATCTACAATTGTGCCAGCATCACTGGCTTTGCCTGGTCCAACAGCAACAACAGTTCCCTGTTGTGGCTTTTCCTGGGCAGTATCAGGAAGAATGATTCCTCCGGATGATTTTTCTTCAGCTGCATCAGGTTCCACGACAACGCGGTCTGATAATGGCTTTAGTTTTAAACCCATTTCATAAACTCCTTTATGTGTTGATTTTTATTTAATTAAAATATTTCTTAAAAGCGGCGGCGTATATACCGCACAATATGTTTTATTTTCAACGATTAAGATAATGTTTCAAACTGCACATAACCTATACAAAGATTATACCAGAGTAACTTATAATTCATTTTGTAAGAACATGGTAAATATAAACGTCAATATGGCATATTTTTAAATTATCTCCCTGTTGATCCAAACCCCCCCGTTCCTCGTGGTGTTTCTGTCAATTCGTCCACTAATTCGAAATGAATCGGACTTCCATCCATAGCAACCAATTGAAATAATCGCTGACCTTTTTCTACCATGTATTCTTCATTCTTGATATTATCCACAGCAGCCATGATTTCACCTCTATAACCCGCATCGATGAGCCCAATAGAATTGCATAGCCGTAGTGGCGTTTTGGCAATACTTGATCGTGGCATTAAAAGGTAGGGTTTATTTTCTACATTCTCGCATGCAATACCTAAATGAATTCGAGTTGTCTCTCCTGCTTCAATTGTTTGGTTCTCTATCACGAATAGGTCTATTCCAGCATCGCCATTATGAAAATGGCCATGGTTTTCGTAGAGAGATTTAACACTATTATTAAAGGGTTTGATTTTTATTTTCATTTTTTACTTTGTTAGTTATTAGTGTTTTTAAAAGACTGATGTGTTCAGGAGTTGACCCACAACACGCCCCAATTACTGATGGAGCTAGATTCAAATACTTTCGCATTGCATCTCTGAAATTATCAAATTTAATTAATTCAAAATAATCATTATCAAAATCAGTTTTTCCCAGGTTTGGATACACACCCCAATCATTTCTCCAAACCGACAAAAAATTATCTATACCTTTATTAACGGTTTCAATTCGATTGCAATTTATTAATAAACATGATACTGAATAATCCCTAATCAAATTAACTGTCTCTTCTAAAGAATCTCCATTTCGAATCTGTTTTCCATTCTTTAGCAAAAGGCTCACCCAAGTTTTCATTTTATTTTTTTGACTTATTTCAATTGCAATTTGAATTTCATTTATATGTCCCATGGTTTCAAAAATTATATGATTAATTCCTGATTCAATAAACCATTCGATGAGTTCACCATAGGTATCTTGTGCAGCACCTTTGCCGGGAAATAATTCTGGAGAATAACAATCGTTAATGGATGTGATTGAACCAATAATTTCAACAAATTCTCCGGCGGCAGATTGGGCGATATCAACTGCAGATCTTAAACTATTATATGCTCTTTCTCTCGCTCGACGTTGGGTAAACCCTGCTTTTTGGTATGAATAGGTTGTGGTACGAAACGTATTCGTCGAAATGATATCAGCCCCAGCTTTGATATAATCAATATGGATATTTTTTACAATGTTGGGATGAGTCAAATTTGCATCTGCTGACCACAGAGGTAGTGGGATATTTACACCACGTTTTGCTAATTCTGTTCCAAGAGCTCCATCTAATATTTTTGGTATTGTGCTTTCCATCCGATTTACTTACATAAAATCCTTAGGTGCCTTCATTCCATGAACTCGAATAATTTTCCTGCTCTTCAGTTGGTTGGTCCAAAATTATTCCTTGTGACTCCAATGCAATTCTTGCTATATCATTATCAATGTCATTAGGAACATCATAAATACCTGATTTTAAATCAATACCGTGTTTTGCCAAATATTCCACACAAAGCGCCTGAACACCAAAGCTACCATCCATAATTTCGATGGGATGACCCTGTCCCGTTGGCTGCGCTAAATTCACTAATCGTCCTTGAGCCAATAAAATAATGTTTTTCCCATTTTTCATGGCATATTTTTCTACATTAGTTAAAATAGTTTCTTTTGATCTAGAATTTGATTCAAGTGCATCTAAATCAATTTCATGATTAAAATGACCTGAATTTGCTAGAATTGCGCCATCTTTCATTTTAGAAATGTGTTCACCTGAGATAACATGTTTATTCCCCGTTGCTGTAATAAAAATATCACCTTTCGATGCAGCATCATTCATAGGCATAACCCAACAACCGTCATAAGATGCTTCCAATGCTCTATGGTATCCTGAAGAAGTTCCTTCATTGGTCGTACCAGATTCAACAACAATGACCTTGGCACCCAAGCCTTTTAACCTATTCGCAATTCCACGGCCACACCAACCATAGCCTACAACTACAACAATTTTTCCAGCAATCAAGATATTGGTAGCTGACAATATTCCTTCAATAACACTTTGGCCGGTTCCATAACGATTATCGAATAAATATTTCGAGTGGGCATTATTCACGGCCATTATAGGTACTTTTAAAGCGCCATCTCGATTCATGGCTTCCAAACGTATAACTCCTGTTGTTGTTTCTTCACATCCTCCAATTACATTCTCTAAAACATCCTGGTGTTTCGTATGCAATAAATAAATTAAATCGCAGCCATCATCAATTGTTATTTTCGGTTTGGTTGCAATGACAGATTCCAAACAATTATAATACTCATCATCTGTTTGGCTCGACCATGCGAACACATCCATTTCATCATCTAACGCTTCAGCAATAGAATCATCTGTAGTAAGAGGATTACAAGATGCAGCTGATAACTGTGCGCCTCCGGCTACCAAGGTTCGCAGGAGTATTCCTGTCTTTTTCTCAAGATGAAGCGCTACACCAATTTTTATTCCCTGAAGAGGTTTTTCTTTTTCAAATCGGTTGCGGATAGATACCAATATCGGCATATTACTTTCAGCCCAAGATAATCTTTTTTTCCCTTCTTCTCTCAATAATTGATCTTTTACTTTACTCATTTATTTAAAATCCATTTTTGCCAAATAAAATAAACAACACAACCGATGGAAAGAAAAGCCAAGCCCCAAAAAGGTAAAATACTTCCTTGAGATAGATGAAATTGAATAACACCCCAACTTATATAAATTGCACATAAGATATAAACCACAGGAACAAAAGGGTAAAACGGTGTTCTATAAATATCATCATTTACTTTTTGTATGGAATTTATTTTATTCACTTTTAATAATGTTGAAATGGATAATGCAGAAAACATGATCATCACAACTGTAGACGCTTCAACCAAGCTCTCGATATCCAGTGCAAACATTAAAACAATTGTCCAAATTGCTTGAACCAAAATTGCATTTATCGGTGTTTTAAATTTGGAATGAACTTTACCCGTAAATTGGAAAAAGACGCCCTGCTCTCCCATGGCTTGAATCACCCTAGCACCTGCCGTTTGAATGGTAATAGATAAAGAACTGGATACACTGACAAAAATCAATATTGATAAAAAGGTTGTCCATTCTTCAGCCCCAACAGCTTTCAAAGCAATAAGAGGCGCCATTTCTTGGCCTTGAATTCCTGATAATCCAGCTGCTTTTAAAAATGATAGATTTACAATAACATAAATAATGGTCGTAATGAGTGTTCCACCAATCAATGCCATTGGGAGTGTTTTACGTGGATTTTGTATTTCACCACCAATATATCCTGCTACATTCCAACCCGTGTAGGCAAAAAAGATGGGTATCAACGCACGAGAAAATCCGATGAATGGATTATCAGTGTTTGTGGATATGCTTTTGATTGGTAATCCTGTATTCTCACCGCCAAATAAGAGAAATACCATTAGAAAAATGCCTAATATTTTGAGAACTGTCAGAACGGATTGAAATCGGGATCCAACTTCAACTCTTAAACAATGAATCCCGGAAAAGCCTAAAACCAATAAAGTAGCCAACATTGGTACAGATAGTGCCATAGATCCTGGAAAAAACTGGTGAAAATATTTTGCTGAAAAAAGAGCCAATACTGCGATAGATCCTGTCTCAAAAATAACGAGGCTCATCCATCCATACAAAAATGCAGGGAATGGGCCGAAAACTTTATGTAAATACAAAAAGTCTCCACCTGTTTCCGGAAATCGTGTAGATAATTCGGCAATGGCAAATGCACCTAATAGCGCCATGAATCCACCACCTATCCAAGCCATGATAAGGGTAAAATCATTAGGGACTGGAGCAGCAGCGTATCCTGCCAGTAAAAAAATGCCAGAACCAATCATGTTGCCAGTCACCATAGATGTGGCGTCAAATAACCCTAGAACACGCTTTGTCGAAGACATTTTAATGTCCCCTAGGCTTTATATAGATTAAAAGCTAGAAGCAGCCAACCCACAATAAAACAAAGACCGCCAATGGGAGTTATGGCACCCAGCCAACGGGTATGAGTAAACACAAGTAAATATAGGCTACCGGAAAAGATTATTATTCCTGCAGTGAATAAATAAGCTGGAATTTGAATCACATCTTGGGAAACCTGAAACCCAATTACACCAATGATCAATAATCCAAGCGCGTGGTACATATGGTATCGGACTCCAGTCTCAAATATGAGAAGGTCTTCAGGTGAAACTCTAGATTTTAATCCATGGGCGCCGAACGCGCCCAACAAAACGGCTAATCCAGCTAGAGATGCCCCAACAATCAGCCAAGTTTTCATTTATGATTCGTTTCGCTGAATCACAGTCCGCATAGGGAAGGGAATCTCAATCCCTTCTTCGTTGAATCGCTTATGGAGTTTTTTCACAAATTCATGAATGATGGGATTCTGGTCGCCGTATTTATTTCCGCGGAAATAAACAATGAAAT
>Ga0208879_1003259_pt1 | contig 13472 bp, 12 predicted proteins | sample Knorr_S15_td_Bot_FD_185605 | JGI IMG/M metagenome (GOLD analysis project Ga0208879, IMG submission 185605) | Marine microbial communities from Southern Atlantic Ocean transect - Knorr_S15_td_Bottom_ad_5009_LV_A (SPAdes) (version 2) | ecosystem: Environmental > Aquatic > Marine > Oceanic | place...
AAAAAATGGAAAAACAATTTACTGAACAAAATTCTCCTTCACAGGTTATTCCACAATTTCAAGTAGAAGGAGTTCAAATTCTTAGAAAAATAACAACTGAATATTCTGAGATTTTCACCCAGGATGCTCTTCGCTTTGTGATCCTGCTGATGAGGAAATTTAATAGAAGAAGAAAAGAACTCCTTGGGAAGCGAATCCAGAGACAGGGGGAACTGGATGAGGGAAAACTTCCTGATTTCCTGGTTGAAACGGAAGAGATTCGTAAGGGGGGTTGGACAGTAGCCCCCTTCCCGGAATTATTAAAATGAACGAAAAAATGACACAGGAAGGTTGAAGAAACCTGTTTAGTAAATTTGAAAAACCATCAAAAAAAACTGGCCCCGATTACACATCCCCCCGTCTTCCCCAACCCATTTTTCTCCGCAGGGTACGAAAATAATTGGAACCAGGAAATCCGATCATATTAATAGTATAATCCGCCGCTTGAATTTCTACTTTGGAACCGGAATCCAGTTCCTCGAAGATTTGTCCATCCACCGCCAGAGCAATGCCATCGTCATGATCTAAAGCAAAGGAAATTTTTAATACCTGGTCATCCGGAATAACAATTGGCCTTAAGGTCAGGGAATGAGGGCAAATGGGCACCACTACCATCATTCTCATGGTAGGAACAACAATCGGGCCTCCGGCTGCCAGGGAATAAGCAGTGGACCCGGTCGGTGTAGATACAATCAACCCGTCTGCTTTGTAATTGGCGATAACGTGATTATTGGACTGCAATTCATACACCAGCATTCGATGGGACTTCCCTCTATCTATGACCATATCATTCAGGGCAAAAAGAGTACTGGACTTTCCTCCATTGTACACTGTGCTTTTGAGAACCATTCTCGGCTGCACTAAATAATCTCCTGCAGCTACCTGATCCAGTTTTTCAAACATATGCTCCACATTCACTGCTGCAAGGAAACCAAGTTCACCCAGGTGAATCCCCAGAATGGGAACATTTCGATCCCCTACCGCACGTGCAAGGGAAAGCATGGTTCCGTCCCCGCCCAAAGCTAACAGGAAATCAAGTTTAAAAAAATCCTCCGCAGATTCAATCACCTGATATGAAAATGACTTGGGATCCTCCATATTATCCCTAATCCTGGTGGTCAGGTGAACTTCAAGACTTTTTTCCTCTGCCCAGGAAATAATGTCAGGAAGTAATTCCCAGAATGCCGATTTCTCCGTATTCCCCCAAATACAAAATCGCTTAGGAACTTTCATCAAAATCCTCCAGAGAAAATTGTCCCTCGCTTTCTTTCACCAGGGTTTTAATAACCTGTTCTGCCTTGTCCAGCTTTGCCCGACACGCTTCCGCCAGTTTCACTCCTTCCTCAAACAGTTCCAGACTTTTTTCAAGAGATTCTTCACCGGACTCAAGCTGGGTTACAATGTTTCCCAACCGTTGAAAGGCTTCTTCAAATTGAATAGTTTCTTTTTTCTTCGCCATAACAGAAATTAAGGATAAAGGATTATGGAATTAGGAAAAAGTTCAGGGGGAATTTGGACTGTATCCATCAAATGTATCAGGATCCATCCATATCATTTGTTTTCACCGCAGAAAATTTTCCCCGTGCAGTTTGAACCTGGAATGGATCACCTCTGTTAAGCGCATGTGCAGATCGAATAATTTCCCGCTCCGGAACAGTCATGGCAATTGAATATCCCCGTTCCAAAACGTTTTGCGGGTTGAGAACAGTCAGAATTTCCTGAACTCCCTGCAGGTGTGACCGGGACACATTTACCCTATACTGGGCTGATTGAACTAGCTGATGTATAGCAGTTTCAAGCCGGACTCTCCGGTCGGCAACTTTCCGCCCCGGCTGTTGAAATACAGCCCGATCGGTCAGGTGGTCAAGACTTTGCCATTTCTGCTGCAACTGTTTTCCTAAAGCCCGGTTTAGATCAAAAAATATTTGGTCCAGGTTTCCGATTAAATTTTCCCGGGAGGGTGAAACCAGTTCTGCAGCTACAGATGGTGTTGGCGCCCGAACATCTGCAACCAGATCTGAAATTGAGATATCGGTTTCATGCCCCACAGCAGAAATAATGGGAATTGTACAGGCATGAATTGCTCGGGCTACCTTTTCTTCATTGAACGGCCACAGGTCTTCCAGGGAACCCCCTCCACGCCCTACAATGAGTACATCCACATTCTGAAAAGATTGGAATTCCCCGATTGCTTGGACGATTTCCGCCGCCGCATCCGCCCCCTGTACCAGTGTTGGTCGTAAAATCAATTGTACATGGGGCGCCCGCCGGCTAAGTACTTTGATAATATCCTGAATAGCTGCTCCAGAACCTGAAGTAACGATTCCAACTGTTTTGGGGAATGGAGGAATTTCCTGCTTCCACTCCATATCGAACAACCCTTCTGCAGAAAGTTGTTTTTTGAGCGCTTCGTATGCCAGGTATAAGGTACCAATCCCCGCTGGTTCCATCTGCTGAACTATAAGCTGGTACTGTCCCCGCTGCTCATAAACCGATATTTTCCCCTGAACCACAACCTTCAGCCCGCTTTCCGGCTTGAATCGCAAAAAGCGGTTGTTCCCCCGAAACATGACAGACCGGAGTTCGGAACGGTCATCTTTTAGGGTAAAATACATATGACCTGATCGATGGTGAATAAAGTTTGACATTTCTCCCTCAATCCAAACGGAGGGAAAAGATCCTTCCATCAACTCTTTGATTTGGAATGTCAGTTCACTGACTGATAGAATATGGTAATCTTTATTCACGGGAAACTCTTATTGATTTGAATCCTGCCGCCGGATAAATTCACACCTGAAATCGGATTAATCTGAAATATTCGATAGTGTTGCCAATTATCCGGAACTGAATAAAAATTCAGAACCGAAAAATATCACTCAACAGTATCCAGTTGCTTACCACATTAAAAATGTGGTTCCTGATTATACTTTCTTCTTTTTGTGACGATTAGAACGAAGACGTTTTTTACGCTTATGCGTACTTATTTTCCTCTTCTTTCGTTTTTTCCCGCAGGGCATAATACCTCTATTTCAGTTAATTAATCTTATTATGAATGTCCGTATAGTAGCAACTATCCTGCAAATGATATTTCTATAATGCATTACTTTTTCAGAGATTCATTTACACGTGTTCGCATCTGCTTGGCAGGTTTAAAGGTTGGAACAAACCGTTCCGGCAGGTAGATGGCTTCTCCTGTCCCGGGATTCCTGGCCTTTTTCGGCATACGATGTTTCACGCCAAATGTGCCAAATCCCCTCAGTTCTACCCGTTGATTTTCTGTTAGCGCATTGATGATTGTTGTCATGACCCCATTCATAACAGTTTCAGTCTCTACTTTTGTCAAACCTGTTGCTTCTGATACGACATTCACTATATCCTGTTTTGTCATAGTTTATTTCTCCCACTGCCAGCGATAGGCAGGTGTTACCTGGAACCAGGAACTGGCTGTTTGTTTTGCATTACCTAATAAATAATCCAGCAATCCGGATCGTTCTTTTTTCGGGTAAATAACTTTTGGTTTTCCCGATATCTCCGCGAGATTCGCGGCGATCTCAATGGCATTTTCAAATGTACCCAATATATCAATCAATCCCAAATGAAGAGCTTGTTCACCTGTAAAAACACTCCCGTCTGCCAGAGGTTCAACTATGCTCTTATCAAGTGATCTTCCCTCAACGACCGCATTCAAAAATTGCCGGTGTAAATCATTAATTACAGATTGGAATACTTCCCTATCTCTTTTGGTAACTTCCCGGGTTGGATTTCCCATGTCTTTTACTTCACCGCTTTTCACTGTTTCAAAACGGAGGCCGATTTTTTTCAAAAGATCTACCGCCACAGGATATTCCAAAATAACACCAATGCTCCCAATGACCGATCCTCGGTTTGCCACGATTTTTTCGCATTCCAACGCTGTATAATAACCCCCGGAAGCCGCTACAGCCCCCACGGAAGCAATGACAGGCTTTATGCCGCGAAGAGTTTTAACTTTTTCATAAATTTCCTGTGTCGGAGCTACAGATCCCCCTGGACTGTTAATCCTCAACACGATTGCTTTAATATCCTTTCGCTCCGCAAATTCATCCAATTCTTTCACAGCTTTTTTCGATGAAAAAATCGCCCCTTCAATTGAAACGATTCCAACTTTCTCACCCAAATGAAGCTGAGTTCGATCTATCGAAAAAGAAACGATCTGCGCAACGATAAAAAGAAAAAAAACAACCCCGAGGCTGATCCAAACCCAACGATTTACTGATGATTGGTTTTGTAACTTCATCCCTGTTTTATCCATAAAACCAGTTTCTGACCGGGATAAATAAAATCACCATAATCCAATCCATTCCAGCGTCTGATATTCCGGGCCCGGGTATTGTAATTTTCAGCAATATGTCCAAGTGTATCACCCCTTTTTACTATATATACTTTTTTCATATGACCACTGGGTCCTGTTGACTGTCTGGAAGCAAGAGCAGTTTTTGAACCTCGGATGGGGATAGTCAATTTTTTGCCAATTTTTATTTTATGGCGGTTTCTGATCTTATTCACTGCAGCCAAATCATGAATAGAGACACCGTATTTTCTTGAAATAGTCCATAGGCTTTCATTCTTCCTTACTTGATGGACAGTGTACTGGGGAGCAAATCGCTGGTTTTCAGGGAGGGCATTATACTGTGCAGTAAATTTGTCTTTTGTTCCACTGGGTAATTTTAATACATACCCGTTTTCATTTGGAGTAGCTGATTGTCTTAATTCCGGATTATACCTCCGAAGCGATCGCAGTTTAATACCGGCAGCTCGTGCCAAGACTGCAAGATCAGCACTTTTTTCCAGTTTCACTTCGTCATATGAGAATGAAGCTACTTTGGGAATAGTAAATCCATATTCTTTAGGGGAACTCCCAATGATAGCTGCCGAAAGAAAATAAGGGAGATAGTTCCGGGTCTCTTTTGGAAGGGAATGTAATTGCCAGAAATCGGTTGTCTGATGCAAACGGATTGCCCGTTGAATTCTTCCCGATCCGGCATTATAGGCAGACAAAGCCAAATACCAGTTATCAAATTCTTTATACAGGTCTTTCAAAAAGGTACAGGCAGCATGGGTGGATTTTACTAAATCTCTCCGTTCATCTACATACCAGGTTCGTTCCAGTCCATATTTTTTACCGGTGGCATAAATAAATTGCCACATTCCGGACGCATTGGCTCTTGAGTATGCTTTTGAATTCAACCCGGATTCAATCATAGCAAGAAATATGAGCTCTTCCGGGAGTTCATGTTCTTTCAGTATGGTTTTTATAAGAACCTCATATTCACCATAGCGCGATAACCATATCTTAAACTGTTTTTTCCCCTTTGTTTGAAAAAATTTAATTAATTGATCCACTTTTTTATTTCGAATCAAGGGAATATGCCCATCCCTATCATCAATTACAGTGAATTTTGACAGTCCCATTTCCACTTCCAGAGGTTCGGTAATTTCAGAGATCTCACTTCGCAGTTGTTCAGCTGTGATAGCAATATCTGAAGCCTGGAGGGTCGTAAGACGATGTGTGTAGACATCAATCAAAGACGCTTCATAACGGTTAAATTCCTCCTGATCCTCCGCTGTCATTTCACCCAATTGGTCCGCTTCTGTTAACAGATTAAAAATCCGATCCAAATTGTAAATAACTTCCAAAGTATCGTTATGAACGTCAGCAATGACAGCATCAGAAAGATAGACTTTTATATCTCTCAGTAATTGGGGAAGACGGTTTCCTGTCTCCACAAAATTTTTTCCATTGCCGTTTGGATACCCGTTTACTAGAGAAATTCCGGGAATAATCTGTGACGTTTCCGACTTTAGGCTGTCCTGAATATTTTCTTCGGACTGGACATTCTCCTGGGCAATAAGCAATGTCGCAAAAAGAACGATAATTCCTGTAAGTGATTGATTCAAATGATATTTAGGGTTTTTAAAGATGGTGAAGTTAGGAAGCAATTCTCAAAGTAAAATACTTTTTTCTATTTTGTTCTGTGGAGGTTTAAATGACAACAAATCTTCTCAATATTTTTCCGGAAATATTCTATTTCCCTGCCCCTTGGATTCGTTTTATCAAAAGTGTTGTCCCACATCCTTTTTTGAAAGGAAGAATTTTTACAGATCCTCCATTATTTCGAACTTCATCAGCACCAACTACAGAATTTTCAGTATAATCTCCTCCCTTTACGAGGATATCCGGTTTCAGTTCCTTGATAAGTTCAAGAGGAGTTCCTTCGGAAAAAATAATCACACCATCTACAACCTGCAAAGCATCAATAATTACTGCACGGTCATTTTCGAGTTGAACAGGCCGTCCTTCCCCTTTTAGGATAAATACGGATGCATCACTGTTCAATCCGATGATAAGTTTAGTTCCAAGAGCCTTTGCTTTCGTCAAATAATCAATATGACCCCGGTGAAGTAGATCAAAACAGCCATTCGTAAAAACAACCGCATGACCGGCGGATTTCCATTCAAGTACCTGCTCCTTCGCTTGTGATTTAGTCCAGACAGCCATCCAGATTCTTTAATGGGCAGACCCTGCATACACGGGGTTTACAGTAAAATTTACCCAAATATTTCAAGCCAGCTCTTTGATCCCTAAATGCGGCTGTAACACCTCAGGGATCTCCACTCTCCCATCTTTCCTTTGGTATGTCTCCAGCAAAGCCACCAGCAATCGGGGTGTTGCCACGCCGGATCCATTCAAGGTATGTACACATTCCACTTTCCGGTTATCCTCTCTTCGATACCGAATATTTCCCCGACGTGCTTGAAAACCCTCAAAGTTACTGCAGGAAGATACTTCCAGCCATTTTTTTTCTCCGGGAGCCCATACTTCCAGATCAAAGCATTTTGCAGAAGCAAAACTCAAATCCGCGGTGCATAATTCCACTACCCGGTACCGCAAACCTAAAGCCTGGAGAACTGACTCGGCTTGAGCGGTAAGAGATTCCAGTTCATCATAGGATGATCCCGGTGTCACGTATTTGACCAATTCTACCTTATTAAATTGATGAAGGCGCAATAATCCATGGGTGTCCTTCCCGTACGATCCTGCCTCGCGGCGGAAACAAGCAGAATATGCTACATACTTAATTGGCAGATCTTCTTCCTCGAGGATTTCATTTCCATGGATTCCGGTAAGCGGGACTTCCGCTGTAGGGATCAGGAACAGGTCATCGACTTCAGTATGGTACATATCTTCTTCAAATTTCGGCAATTGACCGGTTGTGACCATGGCTTCCCTGCGCACAACAAAGGGAGGAAATACCTCCGTGAATCCAAATTGGTCCACGTGCATATCCAACATAAAATTAATCAGCGCTCTTTCAAGTTTCGCTCCTTTCCCTATATAAAGAGGAAAACCGGAGCCTGATATTTTTGCCCCCCGTTCAAAATCAAACAGGTTGAGACTGGCTCCCAATTCCAAATGGGATTTTGGTGTAAAATCGAACCGGTGCTCATCACCCCATTCCCTAATTACCATATTGTCCTCTACATTCTTTCCGATTGGAACAGAATCATGAGGGAGGTTCGGAATTCTCAAAAGCCTGGAATGCAATTGTTCGGCTAAAATTCCAGTCTTATCCTCCAAATCTTTAATCTTCCGGGATACTTTTTTCATAGCCTGGATAGAATCTAATGCATCTTTTCCCGTTCCCTTAGTCTTCCCGATTTTCTCAGAAACCCGATTCCGTTCTGCGCGGAGTTCGTTTAGAGTATTTAACAGAGACCGATAATCATTATCCAGCTTCAGAAGAGAATCAAGATCAATGACCTCTCCTTTGTCCTTTGCTCCTTTTCTAACTTTATCGGGCTGTTCCCGTATAAATGATAGCTGTATCATAAATTTTTCTATTTAAATTAACCATCGAACCTAAAATAATATGTTAGGGATTCCAATAAAACTGATACGAAATTATTACAGCCTGACTGATTATCACACTTTCTTATAAATGGAGTTTGCACAATTATTTCCTTATCATCCACGGTTGGTCTGCCAAAGAAAATGTTCGAAATAGAATTTGACTAACGCTCCGGAGGTGCAGTATATTTCCCGGATTTTTAAACATCGATAATCAAACAAATCTATGAATAAAAAACTGACCCCGCGCTATGTAATTATCGGCCTTGTTCTCCTCTGGGCAGTATATAGTCTTTGGCCAACCGTTCAACTTCTGACACTGTCTGAAGCAGAAGTAGAAACCATGCGGGAAGAAGGTAAATATGGAGCCCTTGAATCTAAGGCCATTAAACAGGGCCTGGACCTAAAGGGAGGCATGTACATTGTTCTGGAAGTGGATCTGCCTGCTCTGATCTCCAATCTTGCGGTAAATCGAAATGAAAAGCTAAACCGGGTATTGGAGGATGTAACTGAAAAAATGGATCAACCGAAAGCAGATTTCTTCGTCCTGCTTACCCAGGCTGTTACTGATCATAAACTTCGTCTTCCCCGATATTACCATGAGTATGGTTCCAGCATTGATGAAATTATTACCAACCTAAAAGCACAAGCGGATGATGCCATAAACCGGGTGCTTGAAATCCTACGGAACCGGATAGATCAGTTTGGCGTGTCCGAACCCACTATCCAAAAACAGGGTGATCATCGGATTATCGTAGAGTTGGCGGGAGTTCAAGATACTGAACGAGCCCGCGCCCTGCTTCAAAGCACCGCTCTCCTGGAATTCTTTCTGGTGAAAGATGCTGAAGTAACAAATGATGTTCTCACACGCATTGACAAAATATTGAAAGGAAGCGATGCCCTGGAAGATATTGTAGAAACTACAGTACCTGAGGATTTCCTGGTTTCTGAAATCGAAGCAGAAACTCCAGTAAGCGATGATAAAATTATATCCGTGAGCGAACTGTTTGGAGAAACCGATGAAAATGAAGCTGACAGCGCAGTTGTAGATCAGCGCCTTTTCGAAGATCGTCCTTTCTCTGCTCTCCTGCGAAATTTTGGAACCGACATCGGTATTCCTGAAAAAAACGTTTACGCCGTGAAAAAAATAATTGCCATGCCGGAAGTACAGGAAAAACTCAAGGCAGGTAACGGACAGTTCCTCCAAAGTAATGAATCTGAGCAAATCACGAACATTGATGGACAGCAAGAAAACATCTTCAGGCTCTATTACCTGGAGAAGGAGCCAGAACTCACCGGTGGTGTTATTGAAGAAGCAAATGCACAACTTGGTTCTCAGGCAGGTGCTGCCTCAGGACAACCCGTAGTTCTCCTTGACATGAATAACGACGGAACAAAACAATGGGCAAGAATTACAGGTGCAAATATCGGCCGGAGGATCGCCATTGTCCTTGATAAAAAAGTTCATATGGCTCCTTCCATCCGGGGAAAAATTTCACAGGGCGGAACTCAGATTGAAGGATTTGCGGATATGAATGAAGCCAAAGATATTGCCATCGTTCTCAGGGCAGGTGCATTACCCGCCCCGGTTAATATCCTTGAGGAACGAATCGTAGGTCCATCACTGGGTGCTGATTCTGTGAAAAAAGGTACCTGGTCTGTTCTGGTGGGGTTGGCCCTAGTTCTGCTTTTCATGCTTTTTTATTACAAGATGGCGGGATTAATTGCTGATTTCGCTCTTATCTGGAATATACTTCTTGTCCTTGCAGTTTTAGCTTCTCTTCAAGCTACTTTAACCCTGCCTGGAATTGCAGCGTTGATTTTGACAGTGGGGATGTCAATTGATGCCAATGTTATCATTTTTGAACGTATTCGTGAAGAACTTCGAAAAGGGAAATCACCAAAAACTGCTATCGATAGTGGATATGCCCGTGCCCTGACAACAATCATTGATGCGAACATCACAACAGTTATCGCTGCCCTGGTTCTCTATCAATTCGGTACCGGGCCAATTCGGGGTTTTGCAACAGTGCTGTTCTGGGGAATAGTTATCAGCATGTTTACCGCAATTTTTGTGACACGTACAATTTTCAATACAATTGCCCAGCGCAAAGGTATTCAAAGGTTGAGTATATGAGATTAATTAAAGAAACCCATATAAAGTTTATGGACCAGAGAAGGTTTGCTTTCATTCTCTCTGCGGTTGTAATCCTGGCAGGATTAGTATCCCTGGTCTTCCAGGGAGGACCAAAGTTGAGCATCGACTTTAAAGGGGGGACTATGATAGCGGTCACATTCAATGAAGAAGTTGACATCACAAAAGTACGTACTTCACTTTCCCAGGTGAATGTTGAAGGTCAAACTTTTGATCTCAGCAAGGAAGAAATTAAAAGTTTTGGAGGTCCATCGAATATTTCAATTCGGATTTCCCACCAGGAAGATGAACCTGACAATTTTGCCCAGTCTGTTATCAATCACATTTATACCGCATTTCCTGAACTTGTACCTCGAGAGCCCAAGGATTTTATTTTATCCATGGAAAAAGTAGGACCAAAAATCGGCTCCGAATTACGGGGGAAAGCCATTATGGCCATTATTTCTGCTCTTGCGTTAATACTTTTCTATATTTCAATCAGGTTTGAATTCAAATTTGCTCTGGGTGCCATTGCTGCTCTTGTTCATGATATTTTAGTAACATTAGGAGTTTTTTCAATCTTAGGATATGAGATTTCTCTCTCTATTGTTGCAGCCTTTTTAACCATCGTAGGATATTCACTGAATGACACTATCGTTATTTTCGACCGTATCCGCGAAAATGTGAAAAAAAGACAAAGAGAATCTTACCCGGAAACAGTTGATTTCAGCATTAACCAGTCTTTGAGCCGGACCGTAATCACATCACTTACATCGTTTTTAGTTGTGTTGATTCTCTGGCTTTTTGGCGGGGAAGTGATTCATGGATTTGCATTCGCTATGATAATAGGTGTTGTTGTTGGTACATACTCCAGTATTTATATAGCAAGTCCAATCGTGGTCCAGCTCCACGCTAATGCGCCGACAAAATAAATCTTTCCTCCTCATTCCATTTGCTCCGTTTCATTTCTCGTGAATTTTCCAGGCAAAATGGAAATTCTAATAACGGAAGATTATATCTTCCCGGTTGAACCACTTCACACAAAACCAAAGACTTAATCCGGCGAGTACAAAAAGAGACACATAAACTTCACTGAGAAGAATCCAGTTTATTGAGCCGGAAAGCATTTCCTTAGTTGCCAGTGACACATTTAGAATTGGAATCAGTGCCGTAATTTTATTTAATTCCATCCCAGGCGTAAGTCCGATTGCGGCTGGAACAATAATCGCAATATTCAGTGGTGTAACGATACTTTGCGCTTCTTTAAATGACCGTGCATAAATAGACAAGCTGAGAATGGCGGCACTAAAGAAAACCGCAATCGGAATAATCAGCGTCAAGATGAGGGCGACCATTTTCACCCCAAGCATACTGCTAATTATATCAAGTATATCAACGGGTATTCCCGGAAACAAATGAACGGATACATTCAAACTAGCAAAAGAAATCAGGGCTGTAGCGATACCCGCTGTCATAATCACACCGAACTTACCCAATACAATATCTAGACGACTGGCAGGGGAAGATAAAATTGTTTCCATGGTCCCCCGTTCTTTTTCTCCGGCTCCTAAATCCAGTCCCGGGTACATGGCACCCATAAATGTAAACAGGATAAACAAATAAGGTAAAATTCCGCCAACAGTTTCTGCCAGCTTTTCACGGGTGGTAGACACATCTGTTTTGACGATATCAATTGCATTAAATAAGTTCTTGTCTAACCCCAATCGTGATATTCGTTTATCAACAATTTGTTGGTCGTATTGCTCAATTGCTGATATCAACCTTTTTTCTAAAACTCCAAACGCATCATCGGATTTTTTAAAAATCACCTGGACATTACCCTGTTCATCATTGGAAACACGTTGATGGAAACTGGGTGCGATAATCACACCTCCATCCAGCTCCCCGCGTTTCACCAGAATTTCTATACTGTCAACCGGACAGTCACTTATGAATTGAATCTTTCCTTTTTCTGTAAACATCTGAATCAGTTCAGGGGTAAATGTTTCTCCAATAAAAGCAACTTTGATTTCCTTTTCCATTGCTTTTTTTGCCTGAGCCATCTGTACTTTTGTCATCAACATTATTATCCCCGGAATAAGGATCATGGGCAGAATAATCATCATGAACAACGTTCGACGATCCCGTAAGCTATCTTTTAATTCCTTTTTATAAATCGTGATAATTCTTCTCATTACACCTCCCCTACCATATGGATAAACTCGTCCTCAAAAGTCTCATGGGTCATTTCAGATTTGAACTGATCCAGCCCTCCATTAAAATAAAGAGATCCTTTATAGATGATAGCAATATCATCAGATATCTGGTTAACCTCTCCCATTCTGTGACTAGAAAAAATTACAGTTTTTCCTTTTTCTTTACACGAACGGATTAATTTGATAATTGCCCGGGAGGTCATCACATCCAAACCGGTTGTGGGCTCATCAAAAACCAAAACATCAGGGTCATGGATAATCGTCCTGGCAATTGATGTTTTCTGTTTCATACCGGAACTGAGACGGGCAATTCGCCTGTTGGCGAATTCATGGATATTGAGCATATCAAATATTTTATCTTTCCTGCTTTTAAAAACAGAGGCGTCCATGCCATGGAGATCTGCGATATATTTCACCATTTCATATGGTGTCAGACGGTCATATAAAGCAGTCTGATCTGTCATAAATCCGATCTTTTCCCGTACTTTTTGCGGATTTTTTTGACAATCAAATCCTCCCACTTCAATCGTACCCGAAGTTGGCTTCAGCATAGTAGCAATCATACGGAGTATTGTTGTTTTGCCAGCGCCGTTTGGACCTACCAACGCAAAAATCCTTCCCGGCTGACAGGTGAAACTAATCTTGTCAACAGCTCGAAGTGATTTTTTATTCTTAAACTCTGCTCCCATTTCCTTTCTTATTTTCCTGGTAAGTTTAAAATCTTTGACAAGATCCTGAACCTGTATCATGTTGATTACTCCTTCCGTTCAATAATTCTCAAATTGCATTCCTAAAGTTTACCATTATATTTTTAACTTAATTGTACGTTTTATGATAATGAGCAAATTTTAAACAGGCCTATCTCTTTATATAATCTTAAACCCCTGCAAAATGATCCTCATTAAAAAAAGGTAAATTTCAGAATGCAATCAATACTATACACTTCATTTACTAGTCCCTTCGGTACCATGGCAATTGCCCGCTCTGAAAAAGGAATCTGCAGGATTTTATTTCCGGAAGAACATCCGTTTCACGAAACACTTTCCACTCTGTATCCCCTTCGACATCTCAAAAAAATTAAATCGTCTTTTCAAGAAGTACTTCAACAATTAAAACAATACTTCTCCGGCGAAAAAACCAAATTTCATTTTCCCATTGATTTGAATACTTCTCCATTTTATCATAAGGTGTTAAT
>Ga0208879_1003262_pt1 | contig 13462 bp, 13 predicted proteins | sample Knorr_S15_td_Bot_FD_185605 | JGI IMG/M metagenome (GOLD analysis project Ga0208879, IMG submission 185605) | Marine microbial communities from Southern Atlantic Ocean transect - Knorr_S15_td_Bottom_ad_5009_LV_A (SPAdes) (version 2) | ecosystem: Environmental > Aquatic > Marine > Oceanic | place...
TTTAGCAGGGGATATATAGACTACAGTTGGGAAATGGAATGGAAATATTTTAATTGGCTTGAGTGGATAGATGATTTTACTCCACCCTATCAACCCACCCCTGCGCCTCCCGATCAGGATTCTCCCGTAAATTACATACGGTTTTCTTCCCTGCCCATGACAGAAATTGTTGAGGCAGTCAATTCAGCGGATTTAGGGCTTTATCCGTATATTGACTACGGCGGAGGAGCGGGAGGATATTTATCGGAATATAAAGGATTCCATGGCGTCTGGTATAAAGACCTTATGGAGAATGAAGATGAAACACCCTGTTACCTTGCGGGTCATGTCCATGTCGGCGGTTTAGTTGACTGGGACACCGCGCATGAAGCTGTTTTGATAACCGTCAGGGAAACGATTCAATATATTAACGAACATATTCTCATCCCGGGTGATGTGAACCGTGACGGGATCATTAATTCATTGGATATCATCATGATTCTTTCCCACCTCAATGGAATCACTGAATTAACAGATAATCAATTCTTTTTTGCAGATATGGATGGGGATGGTGAAATAACAACTCTTGATGTTGTATTATTGGTCAATGAATTATTAACAGAAGACCGGTAAGCTCCATAAATTTCCCCACCATAAATGATGAGAGCTGCCCCGATAAATATTGGTGCTTTTATGGGACGATTATCCTGATAAGCTTTATATCCGGTATTTGCAGTCAAGTAAAATAGACTAAATCCAAACAAGCCATCAATCCACCGACCGGAATAAACACGGCCCATGCCGGGGATCAAGGCCGAAAGCGCCGCTCCTGTAAAAGGATTTGAACGAGGCTTCAATTTAACTGCGTAGCGAAGTGGGTCTACTAGCCGTCCATCTTTTTTATAAAATTTTCCTCCCGCTTCCAGTTGATAATGAAATGCAGCAGGATTACAGCGGATAATTCTATCCGATGCCATAAATGCACCGAAAATCAGTCCATGTTTATAAATGGCTTGTGCTCCGTAATTACTGCAGCTTGGATAAAACTGGCAGTTTAAAAAATCTAACCGATAGGAAAGCCTCTGCCACCCGGCAATAGGAAGAATTCCTATCTTCTTTATGATAGTTGTGTTTTCCGACACAAGGATTGTGTCTGCGGGATATGCAGCCTGTCCCGCCGAAAAAGACCACGGTCCAACTAAAAGAATGAATATGCCGACGATTTTGAGTTTCAAAATAATCTTTGTGATATTTTTCTTGAATACTTTATCAAAACCATTCAATTTTGCCCTGATACCAATGGACAAACATACCCCACTTACAATTGTTTTCTATCTTTTTTTGGGGTGTTCTGTCTTTGGAGATAGCTTCTCCTTCTATATTCTTCATACAAATAATACCAATGGAGAGCTTGAAAATTGTTACTGTCCTGATCTGTCCCTTGGATCGTTGGAGAAGCGGGCCGTTTTTGTGCAATCATTCCTAAAGGAACACCCCAATACAATAGTAGTTGATGCCGGGGACTTTTTTTCCCCTGTCCATAAACCTATGAAAGACAGCCTCATCACAGAAGCCTACAGTTTGATCCCGTATGATGCAATCCTGCCCGGGGATCAAGAACTCACTCGCGGGCAGGAAGCAATGGATGGAATCTTGCGCAGAATTGGAGCAGATTTAGTTGTATCGAATGTTCAGTCGCCCTTGATACAAGGGTCCATGCCATTAAAAATATTGGAAAGAGGTGGAGTAAAAGTAGGCATCCTGGGAATCATTGGATATCGGGCATTCAAATATTATCCAAAGGAAATCAGTAACGCTATCACACTCAACGATCCCGTCACAGTAGTAGAAAATATTTTGAAGAAATTTCGTGAAAAAGTAGATATCGTCTTAGTGCTTTCCCACCAGGGATTTGACCAGGATGTATCCTTGGCACGGCAATTGAAAGGAGTAGATATCATCATCGGGGCGCACAGCCAGACAGTTGTTCATGAACCAAAGGAGGAAAACGGTATCCTCATTACCCAGGCAGGTAAGAATGGATATTACGTGGGTGTGATTAAAATACAAATTGAGAGACAAAATAAAATATTATCTAAAACCGGACATCTGGAAGAAATGACCATGGAGATGGCTGATCATCCAAATATTATGGAACTGATTCAGGAATATGAAGAAAAATCCGGTTTTGTTCATCGTGCAAAATTGAAACACAAGGAAAAATAATGGAAACAATTATTGATCAATTGACAGAGAACCCCGTTTATCTTGCCGTAGCTGTGGTGTTGGCTTTGATCATTCTGTTTGGAGTGATAAAGAAACTGATAAAATTGGTGATTGTTGGAGCGGCAATTTTTGTGCTCTATATCGCTTATATGGTTTGGACAGGAAAAGAAATTCCGAAATCCATCCATGATGTAAAGCAAACAATCCAGGAAACGGTTGAAAAAACAAAGGACAAAGGTGAACAAATACTAGAAAAGAAAGTCGGGGAAAAACTAGACCGGATATTTGATAAAGAGTAAAAACCCCGGCTCAATCATTTGCTGTCGGACGTGATGCTGCCCTGTTTTAAATTAGTTGAGACACAAGGGAACGGATGACAATATCATCAGTAGTTCCTAAGAAAAAATCTTTGACTGCTACACCGAACATTATTGCTATAATGATGAGTATAGTGATAATGACAATCATCACAATCAGCATTATTCCATTAAGAAACATATAAGACCGCAACTGATCCAATGCCTCTGAAAAACTGTCTGATTCTTCCTGGAGGACACAATTTTGAAGATTTCCCGCCACGGAAGTCAAGCGAGTGCCAATAAGTATTAAGAAAATACCAATGATAACTGTAGGTATTGAAAATACAAAAATGGTTAAACAGTAAATAAACCCGAAAAATATATTTATTAATCCTACAAATTTACTCCAACGGGCGAGTTTTAAAAGGACATCTTTCCCCTGGTAGTCAAGTCTGTAATTCAGCCTGGATGTGTTTTCCGCAATATCATTCATTATTTTTTTCTCTGGTTTAGAGTTAAGTGGGTCCATTTTCGGTTCTTTTCGTTGTCCCGATTGGAGAGGTTCTTCCAATAATAATACAAAACTCTCTTTTGAAATTTATTTCAGGGGATAAGCAGGACACAAGAATCCTATATATTTTTATTAAAGGGTTCTAATGGTAAGAAATATATAAAATCACTAAAGCAATAATGAGAATAACCAGTGCAAGGATCCGAATGAATAAACTGGTATAGGAAGATGAAAAATCAGTTGGTGTTGTTTGAGACTCCTCATACATGTATTTTTTACGGTTGAATGTAATCAGTTTCATGCTGAAAACAAGCAGCCCGAACATAAAAAGAATCGATCCGATCATAACCAGGGGATTCATGCTGAAAAGTACATGGGATTCCCATAAGTCTGCAAGTAAAGGAGAAGGCAATGTTTCAACCAGACCTATTAAAAAATAAAACAATTCTTATAACGGGAGGAGGCACAGGCCTTGGAAAATCCATGGCAGCCCGGTTTGGAGAGCTTGGTGCTAACCTGATCATTTCCAGCAGAAAACAGGAAGTGCTGGAGCAGGCCGCGGAAGAACTCCGGGAGACCGGAGCAGAGGTGTTCCCTTTTAGCTGTGATGTGCGAAATCCGTTGGAAATTGATAAACTTCTCCAGCAGTCAAAAAGTAAATTTGACAGCATTGACGCTTTAGTAAATAATGCAGCTGGTAATTTTATTTCACCAACAGAAAATTTAACTGAAAATGCATTTAAAGTTGTAGTGGACATAGTTCTTTTAGGAACGTTCAATATGACCCTTGCAATCGGTAAAGAAATGATTAAACAAGGCCATGGAAATATTTTGAATATTGTCACAACCTACGCCTGGACCGGAAGCGGATACGTCGTTCCATCCGCGGCAGCGAAGGCCGGTGTACTTGCCATAACTCGATCATTAGCAGTTGAGTGGGCAAAATATGGTATCCGGACCAATGCAATTGCACCGGGACCGTTTCCTACGGAAGGCGCTTGGAAACGCCTTGCCCCGCCTGGGTTTGGGATTGAACGAAAATTAAAAAATCGAATTCCTTTAAAGCGATTCGGGAAACATGAGGAACTAGCTAATTTGGCATCCTATCTTTTAAGTGAGGGCTCTGGTTACATCAATGGAGAGGTAGTCACTATTGATGGTGGTGAATGGCTGAAAGGAGCTGGGGAGTTTAACGAGCTGGATCGTGTTCCAAAGACCGCATGGAAGATTATGGAAAAACTTCGAAAAAGATCAAAGGGAAAGTAATTTTTTTCGTAAAAATAAAACAGCTATTTTTTTTAAGCAATGAAAAACCTAATCATAACATTGGGAATAACAGGATGTGGAAAATCATCTTGGCTTAAAGACAAACATCCAGTAGTAGAGACAGATGATTTAAGAATCGAACTGCTTGGTAACATTGATGATATAACTCAAGAAGGTTTTATATTCAAGACTGCTTCTAAAAGACTCGCTAAATTATTGGATTCATACGATACTGTTTATTTTGGTGCAACTATGGTGGACAGTGACCATAGGATATCATTTTTGCAATCAATAAAAGATATGTGTGTATATTCATTTGTTATAGATGTTGTTGTTTTTCCGTCTGATCCAAAGGTATCTATAGCAAGGATTAAAAAAGATTTAAAAGATGGTATATTTAGAGCTAATTCTATACAGTACATTGATCAGCAGTATAAACAATTTTTACATACTTTGGATATATTAAGCAATGAACGTACTTTTTATAGAAAGATAAAATATAATTTGTTGCCATGAATATAAATCTTGTAATATTCTGTACCTTACACAATTGAATTAATTGTTCGTTTTTTTCTATAATACTTTAAGTCCGCAGGGGCAACTTTCCCTCCATACCCCCAATGCTCCTGTGGGCTTTCTTTTTCTACATTAACATTGAGTATACTGTTTTTTGGATAACAAAATGAAATCTTTCTAGAATAATTGCCCAATCCAAATTTTCAGATATTCACCAAGTAGTTTATACAGAATAATCGTGTAAGGAAATGCCAAAGCAAAAAAGGCAATCGGGCTAATTCGCATTTGCTTCGCAAAGGGATTATTCTCCTGCTGTTTCGTGTACCATTTTCTGACCTGTTGAAATGTAAGATGTGCAAATAATCCTGCCAAGATGAACAGAAAGAGGATAATCAGGTGATCGAAACCGGACAGAGAATTCAGCCAACGCGCAAAATTCATTATCCAGCTCCCGCGAGGAGCGCTGATCCAAATACGCCTGCTGAATCTCCAAGTTTATTCTTCAAAATAGGCGTTAAAACGTGCTCGCTAAATACTTCAGCATAGACAGCATCTTTTCCTTCAGAATAAAGTATATCAACTTTTGAAAGCCCACCACCCAGCACAATGCAATCAGGATCGACTATATCGATTATATGACTTAAAGCACGGCCATAGTTAAGAATAAATTTATCTTTCCATTCAGGGTGTGTATTATATAAACCGTTATCAATAATATCAGTTACGATTTGATTTTCTCCTGTTAATTTATACCATTCTTTTTCTAAAGCAGTACCGCTGATATATGATTCTGTACAGCCTTTATTTCCACAATAACAATCTCTGCCATCGGGGTATAAAACATGGTGACCCCATTCACCGGCAATATGATTTGGACCCCGATGGATTTTTCCATTAATAATTATTCCGCCTCCAACCCCCGTACCCATAATAACACCGAACACCATATCATAACTTTTAGCCGCTCCCAACATTGCCTCAGCGAGGGCAAAACAGTTTGCATCGTTTTCCATTAATACAGGAAGGTCAAACTCTCTTTCCAGATCTTTTTGCAGGGGTTTTCCAATAAGACAAATTGTGTTGCTATTTTTCATTGTTCCCATGGAAGGGTCTACGGCGCCAGGAGTACAAATACCAATCTGTTCAACGCCAGTTGATTTGTCTAATAATTTATGGCCCAAACCGGTTATTCTGTCTATTATGGCTTCATAGCCATCTTCACGATTTGTTGGGATCCTTTTTCGATCGATTGTATTGTATTTTTCATCCAGGACAATCCCTTCAATTTTTGTTCCACCAAGATCAATACCTATTTTATTCATCAATAACCTTTTTTAATACTGTTTTAAATTCTGATAAAACCATAGAAGTTGCACCCCAAACCTTTTGCTTGTTTAACAGAAAATAAGGGACATCAAACACATAATCCCGAATAGTCTGTTCTTCCCGCTGACAGGAATTTTGATCCATAAGCGCTGAGACTGAAACTGCGAACAAAGACTCAACTTCTGTTGGATCCGGATATGTCTCTGGTTTATCATCCACCCAGCCCACAAATGGATGGATCAAGAAACCAGTAACCGGGACAAAGAGAGGTGTCAATGCACCCATGAATTGAATACGTTCTGCACGAACTCCGATTTCCTCATTCGTTTCTCTTAAAGCTGTTTCCCACAACTGTTCACCTTCTTCCCAGGCACCTCCCGGTAAGGAAATTTGTCCCTTGTGGTGCTGAACCACATTGGTTCGTTTTGTAAGGAAAAACCGAATGTCCTGTTTTACCGGAAAAAGGAGGATCAGCACAGCAGCAGGATTGGCACATTCACTGTTCGAGGAATATTTGATAGGGTTTCTAGGTTTAATCAGCATTATTTTCTGTGCAGATTTTCCCGGTAATTCCTTTACTAAATGCTGGGCCAATTTTATTTTTAATGTGTGAATATCCAAAACCAATCAGAAATTATGTTCATGATAACCTACAAATTTACGGGAAAATAAATGATTGTAAAACCCTTGGAATATATTCCGGTCTATTTGAATAATCTGGTCAATGTTTCCACGTAAATCATGAGGATAAAACACATTATTTGGGATTGGAACGGTACCCTATTGGATGACCGGTGGCTCTGTGTGGAAGCTATTAACACAGCATTGAATAAACGGAAAATATCAACACTTACTGAAGATCGATACAGGGAAATTTTCTCATTTCCTGTAGAAGATTATTATAAAAAAGTGGGCTTCGATTTTGAGAAGGAACCTTTCCATGTACCGGGAGATGAGTTTGTGGAATATTATGAGGACCATTTTCATCGGGTTGACCTGCATGATGACGTGATACCTGTTTTAGATAGAATAAAAGAGAGTAGCCGATCACAATCCGTCTTATCCGCTGGTAAACAGGAATTCTTGATTGAATGGATCAAAGATCATGGTCTGTCCGACTATTTTATTAAAGTATTGGGAATAGACAACCAATATGCCACAGGAAAAACGGCGCTTGGTGTGTCCTGGATCAATGAAATGCAATATCACCCTGAAGAAGTTATCATGGTTGGGGATACGATCCATGACAGTGAAGTAGCGGAAGCTATGGAAATCGATTGTGTTCTGGTGTCCAATGGCCATGTGAGTCAGGAAAGGTTAAAAACCACTGGTAGAAAAGTGGTTTCAGATTTGAATGAGTTTATTAACGTTTTAAATTAATTGAGATGTGAATTGAAAAATATTTCATCCAAGTGAATTTAACACTTAGTCCGAAAAATGCATAATCACCAATATTAATAATAACAATTTGTGAATAATCCTGCCCTCACCCTTGCACTCGCTATGGTATTTGGAATGATAGCACAAATAACTGCTCGTCATTTACGTATCCCTGGGATTGTCCTGCTCCTGGGAACCGGAATCATTTTAGGCCCAACTGTTTTGGGAATAGTACATCCGGCAAGTCTTGGGAGTGCCCTTCCTCTTATTGTGGGCTTTGCTGTTGCTGTTATTTTGTTTGAAGGCGGTATGAATCTGCGATTGAAACGAATCCACCGTGAAGGAAGGATAATACGGCAGCTTATAACAACAGGTGCATTGGTAACTGCAATCGGTGGGACATTAACAGCAAAAATTATTCTGGGATGGGACTGGCGGACATCTTTTCTGTTAGGTGTCATTGCAATTGTAACGGGTCCAACCGTTATCTCTCCGCTGTTAAGACGATTAAAATTGAGAAGATCCGTTTCTACTGTATTGGAAGCAGAAGGAGTTTTGTTAGATGCAATCGGTGCAGTGATCGCAGTGGTGGCGCTTGAAATTGCAATCAGTCCTTCAGGATTATCCTTACTTAACGGGGTTTTTCACATTGGTCAAAGATTATTGGTTGGTAGTTTATTAGGAATTACAGGTGGTCTTGTATTGGCGCTCCTTCTTCGCTTTCGTCATCTTATTCCTGAGGGTTTAGAAAATGTTTTTACGCTTTCTATGGTATTCGCACTATTTCAAGGCTCCAATGCAATTAGTCCGGAAAGCGGCATTGTTGCTGTGACAGCAGCAGGTATAACTGTTGGGAATATAAAGACCCACATTCAGCGAGAATTATTGGAATTTGAGGAGCAAATGACCGTCCTCTTAATCGGACTGCTTTTTATACTTTTGGCTGCAGACGTGAAACTGATGGAAATAACAGCATTAGGCTGGCAGGGTGTTATTTCGGTAATCATTTTCGTAACCATCTTGCGTCCTCTTACTGTTTATATTGGTACACTCGGATCAAAACTGAATATCCGCCAAAAGATTTTGTTGTCATGGATTGCACCCAGGGGAATTGTTGCTGCAGCTGTGGCCTCTCTTTTTGCTCTCGAATTGGAAAAGCACGGTTTTGAAGGAGGACCGCTTCGAGCGATGGTATTCACTTTGATTGGAGTAACTGTATTGATTTCAGGGCTGACGGGTGGTATTGCAGCGCAACTGCTGGGACTTAAACGTCCAAGAAATGTTGGCTGGGTTATTTTAAGTGCAAATTATTTGAGCAGAACCTTAGCAAAAATACTCATCAAATCCGGTGAAGAAGTTTTGTGCATTGATCAAAATCCAAAAGCATGCCGACAAGCTGAAGAAGACGGAATCAAGATTATTTATGGAAATGGACTGGATGAAAAAATATTACTTCGGGCGGAAATTGATACACGAATCGGTGTTATAGGATTATCTTCAAATGAAGAAGTAAATCTATTGTATGGTACAAAAGCAAAAGAAGTCGGGAAGACCGAAGTGATCCTTGTAGGAATAAAAACCGAATCTGAAGGGATCACATTTGAAATGGTAAAGGAGATTGGGGCAAGCATTCCATTCGGAGGGCATTTTGATATTGAACAATGGTCCGGAAGGATCCAGCGGGGGACAACATCACTAGAGGAATTTGCAATTTCGAATCCTGTTAAAATAAATCGTTTAATAGCTGATGCAGAAGGTATTATTTTACCTTTGGTTTTGCATAGGAAGTCCAAGGCCCGGCCGATTGATGATTCAACAGAATTGAAAAAGGGAGATATAATTTCAGTGCTTTTGAATACTAAGAAGGAAATTGAAGTGAAAAAATGGGTGGGTATAAATGAATTGACTCTTGTTAATAATGACTAAAATAATCTTTCCAAAAAATTCAGTATTTCTGATGACTTTCATGTTCATTTATTTGTCATTAAACGGTTGTAAAAAAGAATCAATCACCGTTTATACTATCACAAAAGAAGCAGTTAAAAATATACCCGTTTCAGAATCAGAAAACCGTCCGTTACATTGGAAAAAACCAAATCATTGGGTGCAAAATCCTCAATCCAGAATGAGACTTGCCAGTTTTAGTATCAATGGACAACAAATCAAAAATGCCGAGGTTTCTATTACCGTCTTACCGGGAACTGCCGGTGGATTAGAGGCTAATATAAATCGCTGGCGGGGACAATTAGAATTACCTGCAATGAATGAGTTGGAACTCAAAAAGAATTACAGCAATATTGTAATTAAGGATAAAGAAATTACCCTGATTGAACTTATAAGCAATAATCTACTGATTCAAAATAAATACAAAAAGAGAATGACGGTTGCTATAATTCGAGAGAAAAATCAAATTTATTTTTTCAAATTAATCGGAGAAAATGACCTTGTTTTAAAAGAAAGATCCGTCTTTCTTTCATTTTTAGAAAGTGTGAGTTTTGAATAAAAGAATAGACTCCTTTTTGAAGTCTTCATTTTCACTGAAGACTACTTTATTCTGCATGGTTTGTTTCCTCATAATTATTTTTTGGGGAACTTTGTCACAGGTTCATTTAGGAATTTATTTAACGCAAAAAAAGTTTTTCCAGTCCTTTTTCATCTTTTGGGAAGTATTTCCAAATTTTACGATTCCTATTTTTCCGGGGGGAAGACTGCTCGGAATTATTCTTTTTTTCAACCTGTTATCCGTAATTTATATCAATAAATTATATACAAAAAAAAAGTGGGGATTGCTCCTTATTCACCTGGGGATAATGACGTTTCTTATAGGCGGAGGATTAACGAGTTTTTACGGCATTGAAAGCCAGTTATCCATTGAAGAAGGAGAAACAAAAAAATTTACGGAAGATTTTCGCAAATTAGAACTGGCGATCATTGACAGAACCAATCCTGATTTTGATACTGTGATCAGCATCCCTCAATCAATGCTTAAAAAACGAAATGTAATTTCTTCCCCTGAAATCCCATGTAATATTATTATAAAATCATATCTTTCCAATGCCGAATTATCTTCCAAGACTTCAAATCATTTTAATAAAATCCTCCCTCATGTTTCCCATGGAATTGGAACTGAAATATTTGTTAAATCAAAAGCGGAATTTGTGCAGGATAACTTTGTGAACTACGTTACTATACATGCAGAGATTCTATCCGATAATAAATCGTTAGGGACATGGTTGTTTTCACGAGCAATAGAACATACACAATTAATAGAAATAGAAAATAAACAGTATGAATTTATTCTCAGGCCTGTTCGGTATTATACAATTTACGATCTCACTTTAAAGGATTTTCGTCATGATATCTATCCGGGAACGGATATTCCAAAAAATTTCTCTAGTCTGATTCATTTGAATGACCCCGAAAAACAGGAAAGCCGGGATGTCCTTATTTATATGAACCACCCACTTCGTTATCGGGGAAAAACCTATTATCAGGCCAGTTTTGGAAAAGATGACACCTTATCTATTCTGCAGGTGGTGCAAAATCCTGCCTGGTTATTTCCATACACAGCCTGCATTCTTGTGGCAATGGGACTGTTATATCAATTTATAACAGGGTTAGTACAATTCTCCAGGAAAAGACTCTCATGAAAAATAAAATCATATTCATTTTCATTGTATTCATGCTGGGATATTTTCTCATGTTTCGTCTTTCCCCTTCAGATATAAATCAAAATCTTTTATCCCTAAAAAAGTTTGCAACAATCCCTGTACTTCATAACGGACGAATCAAACCAATTGATTCCGCAGCACGAAATTCACTGATATTAATTCAGGGGAAGCAATCATTTAAATATAATGGAGTGAAATTTTCTGCAAGTGAATGGCTTTTAACTCTTTGGTCACAACCTGAAAAAGCAGATGAATTCCCGATATTTCTGATCAATAATCCAGAAGTGCAAATGTTATTAGGAATGTTTGATTTGAAGAAAAAAACCGTTTCCTATAATAAATTAGTTCCTCATTTTGAAACGATCACCGATCAAATGAACACAATTCAAAAGATTGAAGATCAACTCCGTTCTCCATTTCAAAAAGAAGTGTTCAATCTTTACCAAAGAATAATGTTGTACCACCGACTTAAAAATTCATTTTTTGTTGAAGGGGCACATTCGTTGTATCAAACTGTTTCCTCATTTGAAAAAAATATTCAGGAAATGCGTTCATTCGTCAGAGAAACAAACCACCAATTCGAAGATTTAACTGAAGAACAAAAACAGATATTGGCATCCATTGATACTACCATTCAACAGTTTAATTATGTGGATCAAATGAATGTCGTAAAACCGCTTCCTGCTCTTGAAGATCCCATGGATGATCATTGGGACAGTATGGGTGCGGGAATAACACATTATTTAGACAACTACTCATTTCATCCTTTGGTTACCCTCTTTGCCAATTCTTTTGATGCTGTTCATCATAACAATCCCGAACTTTTTAATAAATCAATAGAAAGCATTCTGTCTTATCATGAATTTCGATCTCCTCAAGTAATACGATTTGCGAAAGGAGAATTATTATTTAATGAAGTTCAATTTTTCATGAAGAGCATCATGTTGTATATTTTTGTTTTTTTACTGATTTGCATTTCATGGTTACGATGGCCTGGTCATTTAACAAAAGCAGGATTTTATTTATTACTTATTGCATTTGGTATTCACACAATGGGACTGCTGTTTCGAATAATTTTGCAGGGAAGGCCTCCTGTTACAAATTTATATTCTTCAGCAATTTTCATTGGTTGGGTTAGTGTTGGATTAGGAATCATTTTAGAAAAATTTTATAAAAATCAAATCGCAGTCTTTTTATCTGCAGTTCTTGGATTTACCACATTAGTCATCGCACACAATCTTTCCTTAAGCGGAGATACAATGGAAATGATGCAGGCCGTACTGGATTCAAACTTTTGGTTATCAACTCATGTCGTGACAGTTACCATTGGATATAGTTCAACCTATATCGCCGGTTTTATAGGATTATTTTATGTATTCAGAGGACTTTTGATTTCGTCCTTCACTCAAAACGACCAAAGGGAATTATACCGGATGGCTTATGGAATTGTCTGCTTTAGCCTTTTATTTAGTTTTATTGGAACCATATTAGGAGGCATTTGGGCTGACCAATCATGGGGAAGATTCTGGGGATGGGATCCGAAAGAAAATGGAGCCCTGATGATTGTGCTGTGGAATGCAATCATTTTACATGCCCGATTATCCGGAATTATAAGAATTCGAGGATTTATGCTCTGTACAATTTTTGGGAATATTCTCACAAGTTTTTCATGGTTTGGTGTAAACATGCTGGGAGTCGGCCTGCATTCGTATGGTTTTATGGATAAAGCTTTTTTTTGGCTCTTGCTATTTATTTTGAGTCAGTTAACAGTAATCGGCCTAGGATTTATTCCAAAGAAATACTGGAAGAGTAAATTTGAAAATTGAGTGAATTTCTTTGGCTCTTCATATTTTATTACATTATAGTGATTGTAAATTTAATTTTAACCTTTTATTGGTTATTGCGTCAAAAAAGAGTAAAAATTTGAATCTTATATGAAAAACAAATTCAAAATAGTTTTTATGGGTCTTTTTCTTTTTGTATCTAAGGGGGAAGGGGAAAACCTTATCATTCACAACACATATGATCCAACTGTAAGAGAATTACTGGATGTGGAAATAGTGGGGAATACGCTCATCATTCCCGGCAATCTGCAGGGAATTGAATTTTACAATATCTCCAATCCCCAAATACCCGTCCATTTAACAAATTTTCAACTCCAGGGTGGTGGTGGCAACACACGCTGCTATTACGCCAGAGGCTCCGGAAATACAGTGTATGTCACTACACACAGAGGAGTTGCAATAATCAATATTTCCAATCCCGCTAACCCTCAATTTATGGGGTAT
>Ga0208879_1003264_pt1 | contig 13456 bp, 14 predicted proteins | sample Knorr_S15_td_Bot_FD_185605 | JGI IMG/M metagenome (GOLD analysis project Ga0208879, IMG submission 185605) | Marine microbial communities from Southern Atlantic Ocean transect - Knorr_S15_td_Bottom_ad_5009_LV_A (SPAdes) (version 2) | ecosystem: Environmental > Aquatic > Marine > Oceanic | place...
GTATGATCAGCGCCTCCTTTTGTCTCATTGACATTCGCTGTATCTATATCGTCTGGATAATGAACCTTTCTTTGTAGGTTGATACTTCTAATTCCATTATTATTTTTTAACATTAAAGGTCTTGGTGTCCAGAAATTTACATTTCCAAAGTTTCTAAAATCTCCTCTATTTTGAGATCTTTTAATCTCAATACCAAATTGATCTCTTCCATAAGCAGACATATAACTCTGTTGTGAGCCTGTTGTATCAAATGATAAACTAGAATGAGCTAACCATTCACCAGTTAACTTACCATTAGTATATCTTGGATGATTTGCTATATAGCCTGCTGTTAAGGCAGGTTTATCAGCTATAGCTCCTCTTTCATAATCATCCCAAGCTTTATAGTAATCAGCAGCAGTACTAGATGTTCCGTTTCTTAATGTTAGATTCATAGCTTGATACAAAGCCTGATCATTTAATATACCTTTATCTATATTATCAGATATTAATTTAGCTCTATGGTAATGTATCCAGTGCTTTATCTGTCTTAAACTAAGATTATTTTCCAACGTAGCATCACCCCCGTAAGCAAGGTTTTTTATGTTATAAGCTATTTCATTTAAAGTTATCATTATGGGGATTTTAGGTGTTTACAAAATTAGTCAAAAATATCCATTAAACAAAAATAGGCATCAACTATTTCTAGTGTCAACCTATTCTTGACGCAGGGAGCAAAAGAAATCCTTTTACAGTGTAATGCGTTTATATATTTCAATGTGATGTCTGTTTAATTATGAAGATCTATATGTTGCGACATCTTTTGTACTGCTGCTTGGATTATTTGTGTCTTGTAATGATCTGCAAAAGCTCTTGTCTGATAGTTGTATTGATTTTGCAAGCCTCCACTCCCATCATCAACTTGTGTTATTGTATACTCAGCAAATGCACTTTCTACTGTAGGTAGGGTTATTACTTGCATATTAAGATAATATATACTAGAACCTCCTCCACCTATAACTAATCTATTTTCAATATAACTCCAGTGAGGGTTTTCCATATCAGCGTTATTAAAAGGATCTTTAGTATATGAATCTTCATAGTAATCTCTAGTTGATTTATTTTTAATAGACATAGTATCAGTGAATATAATATCATCAATAGTTGTACCAGGATAAACTAAACCTGTCGTTGTATCTATTACATCTTCCTTATTGTAATATTTAACACCCAGCTGTAATACATATAAATGATTTTTAGGTAGTACATATTGATTACCATATTTAAAAAACCCTCTTGAATGTATTGCTGAACTACTTGGGTACTTTTTTTCTAAAGTAGGATATCCTCTATTTGCATCTGCGTATGTGCCATCTATAATAGATTGTCCAGAAACTGTTCCAGATTCTTTAAGTGTAAATGATTGCCAATCTATACATCCAGCAAGAGCTCTTCTTGAATCTTCATCAGATGTCATCTTTTGATAATGCATATTAATAAAGTCAGAGATACTTAAACCTAAGAATTTATGTTTTTCTTCACTGGAAAAATATGGAAGATCTGCCTCATCTAAAAGCAGATCCATCATATTATAAGCATCATCTAAGTTCATCTATATTACTTTTTGTTAAACCATTTTTTTTCTTCAATCTTCTTTTCCAAATCTTGGATACCTGAACTTGCTACCATATCAGATGTATCTACTTCAACCTCTTTAACTTTTTTAAGACCATTTCTAACTTGGTTCTTCATTGTAGCATAAACATCTGGATTTTCTTTTAACCAATGGATTGCATGAGCATCAGAAATTCCTAATGTATAGTTACCGTGTTTCCATACATCGTTAACTTTCTGAATAACTTTTTTTTCTAAAGCATTCTTTAAAAATACTTTATAAGATTTGTCAGCATCATTATAGATTTCAATAAACTTAGTAGGAGCAGCTCCAGCCATTTGGATTAACTTAGCTCTAACGATTCTATCTTCAAATCCATCACCAATACCGAATAACTTCTTTAAGTCGTTTAATTCATTATCCTTAATTGATATAGCCACTTGAACAGCTTCAGCAGACTCTAAGATACCAGCAGCTTGCTTTTCTACATTTGCTTTAGTATCTATCATCTCATAAGTACCTCCATCCATAAATGGATGATCTAGTAAAAAATCATAGATTCTTCTATCATATTCATCATCAATATTTAATGAAACTAATGGATCATACATCTCCCATCCATCTACAGGAAGATCATCTGGATTTAATAATACAGATTTCTTACCATTCTTTTTTGTGTAAGTACCAAACTTACAGTAACTAAACTTCTTTGGTTGATTTGTCTTAACATAAATTAAGTGTGCCATTTTTCTTTTTTTTAATTAATACTCCCTATATATAATATTTAGACTTTTTAGTCTCTTTAAATATTCTTCTTTGCCCTTTTTCATTAGTGGAAATTCTTACTTCTTGATAAGCTTTATCTCCCCATTTTAATTTTGATCCTTCTTTTAATAGTATATTACTTTTACTTTCTTGTAATTCATCTGGATTGATCTCAACAACCTTACCATCTCTTACTACTAATATTGTTTTCATTTTACAAATGTAAGGAATTTGGAGGGGACTAAGCCCCTCCGTCTTCCATTAATTATTAGTTATCAAATGTGATAGAACTATCAGCTCTACCAGACGCTTTTACATACCAAACAGTTCCGTCTGAAATCAACTCTACTCTATCTCCTTTTAATGAAGTAGAAGTAAAAGTAATTTTAGTATTTGAAGCAGCTCCAGAATCTCCACTTCCACCAGTAGTAGCATCAAAATGATGTCCCCAAAAATCTTCAGTAGCAGCAGCTTGAATGATTGTACATACAGCTGTATCGTAATTAGCTGTTAAAATAAATGTAAAGTTTAATCCAGCAGCAGCAGCTGGTAAAGTAACGTCTATCCCGTTAGCACCTAGCAATATCACTGAACCACTTTCATAGTCATATAATGTAGCGTCCGCAATTACAACTTTAGTTGGTGCGATTTGACCTCTTAGTTTAGGAAGTCTTCCTTGTCCTTGTTCAACAGATTTTGTTGAAACACTTAAATAATTTGCCATTTTTTTATTTTTTAGGCGATATTGGGAGGCCGAAACCTCCCTCTATCAAATTAATATTATGAACTAGGCAGCAGAAAGAACTCCACAAGAAAGTGGGTTTCTAACAACAATTCCTGACTCAGATAAAACATGTGCTTGGAATCTGTCATCTCCATTAGCAGCTAACATACCTTTAGTATCGTAAGGGTTTACCATACCTCCAACATATTTTTTAACTAATGAACGATTGATACCAGCAGCACCTTTAGTGATTAACTCTACATTAGAAACACTAGAAGTTGATCCGAAGTCCATGAATACCATCTTCATAGATTCTTTCAATCTTGTATCTCCAAATGAATTAGTTCCTCCAGAAGCACCGTGAACATGAGCATCATCAAATACTGGACAGTAAGCGATAGTGATCTTGTTTCCTAATGCATGGTAAGATGTGAAGTTTCCACCTAAAGATACATCAGAACCAGCTTTGATGTCTTTCATAGAACCTCCAGTCATAGCACCAGAAGGAGCAACGATTAAGTCTTTCATAGCTCTGTGGAACGCAATACGTCCTTCAGTACCAGTAAATACAACCCATTCGTTACCTTCAGCATTTTGAGCATTTAAAGAGATCTTACCAATAAACTCAGTGATAATATCTTCAGTTAATGTTCCAGCAGCATAAGATGCTTTGTTAGAACCGTCAATCTGTGCTAATACACCATCACCAATTGTGAATGCTCCACCAGTAGTTGTTACAGCAGCTCTTGCAGAACCATCAGCATATTCACCAGCAGCGATACTAGAAATAATATCAACATTAGTGTCAGCATAAGACTGAGCATAAGCAGCAGGAGATCCAGATGTAACTACAGACGTTTGTCCGTACCATCTTTGTAACTCTTGCTCATACATGAATTGGTCCATCATATGATTCTCCTTAGTGAAGTACCATAATTTTTGACCATTGTTTTCAACCCAAGAAACATCAGTGGCATCTTTACCAGTGATTGTACATTTCTTACGATTAATAGTCATCCAGTTCTTGTAAGTATCTGGATAAACATTATTTTCACCTACATCAGAACCAGCAGACCCAGCAGGGAATGCAGAACCAATTCTACCAACTACATTTCCAATAGTATTGTCAGCAGCAGTGATAGTAGTGATAGCCTCTATAGTGTAAGCATTAGAAGTTGGTCCAGCTACAACTAATCCAGTTGCCCCAGAAGGGAAACGAACTACATCATATAAATTAAACCAATCTTCTTCACCTCCACCTGAAGTATTTTCAAATTTGAAAGCATTATCTATTGCTCCAGCAGAGATAGCAGAACCACCTGTTGCTTCAATTAAACATTTTCTACTTAGACGATTCATTACTTTCCATTCGTAAGAACTGTCTCCTAAAACTTTTTCAGCAGCATGTCTTCTAGTTTTTTCAAGAAGATATGTCATAGAATATCTTGGGTAAAGAGATATTAAAGTTTTAGCAATTTCTGGATGTTGTAACAAATTTGCGTTAAGTGCATTCGCAGCAGTTGTTCCTCTTCCATACGTACCCGTACTCGTTGTTGCCATTTTTTTTTAAATTTTTATTAATTAAACATTTTTTTATTTTTGCTCAATTAACTTTCAACCTTTAGTAGTCTTTGACTTACTTTATCAGACCTACTCGTTCATGAACGCTTTTGGATCAAACGAACCTGACTCCACTATGAAGTTAGACTTATTCTTTCCAGTGTTAAGGCTTGGCGAAACTATACTATCCATGATAGCGGCTTTGCCGTCTGCCAAACCTTGAGAACGAAGAATTTTTTCTATTTGCTTTCGATATAACATAAACATAGCAACATCAGCAACATTGGCGTGATCTTTCCATATTTGATTCATCATATCTCCTGTAGCAAAACGATATATTTCCTCCTTCTGTTTCTTTGTAACCTTTCCTCCCATAAACTCACTCATGTCTTTTATTTGAGCTTTCAATCCTTCTTTAGCTTCCTTAACAGATTGCTCTTTCTGGATTTTTGAGTTAGTTTGTTCTTGCTTAGCTTTATCATTAGCTTGATCAATCGCTTGATTCAATACTCTTCTAACACTTTTTGCTTTCATCTTTAGCATTCCTGAGTCTTCTAACTTATCAATAGACTCTTCAATCTCGTTTTCCTCTATCCCATCATGCTTTAATTCTTCAGCAACCAATTCCCTATCAGTTAGTTTTAAGTAGTCTCTTAATTGAGATACTTGAGAGTCCTCTCTAACTGGCTGAGTTTGTTTAGTAGAGTTCATAGCATTGATTAAATCCTCTTTAGATGTAATCTCAACCCCTAACTCTGCCCCAACTTTAGCCCAATTTAATTCTTCTTCTGTAGACTCACCCTCTTCACTTTCTTCTTTAGAATCTCCATCCCAATCATACTCGTCTTCATCTACCTTAGCTTCTGTCTCTTCTTGTTTTTCTCTCTTTTTCCATGACCATCCGTCTTCATCTTCTTTAGAGACTTCTCCATCTTCTTGTGAGTTTTCTTCACCATTATCACTGTTTGCTCCATATACGTCATCTACAAATGCTAATGGATTAAATTCACCTTCTGCTACATTTCCTTCTTCTGTTGAGTCGTTATCTATAACTTCATCAACCAATTTTGATTCTTCTTTTGCCATTTTTTCTTTTTTTAATTAGTTCCCTGTTTGCAAAGATACAAAAAATATTATACCTTCTGTGCCGCTTTCATTAATTGCTCCTGAGAGGAAGAAGTGCTAGTGGTTTTCATTTTAGCATTTTTCTTATCACTAGAGTCTTTTTCTTTATCTTCTTCTGCAATAAACATATCCGCAACCTTATTAGTTTTGTTATTAATTTCATTAGCATCATTAATATCTCTACTTGTATCTGCTTGCATTTCTGCAATTTGCATTTTAGTTTGATTGTTCATTTCAGCTATTTTCATTTTAGCTTCATTATCCATTTGCTGTAATTGAGCATCTTGTTCAAATTTAGCCTGCTCTTGTTGTGCTGCTGCTTGCTGAGCTTGCATTTGTTGCTCCATAGCAGCTTGCTGTTGTTTCTTCATTTCATCCATACCATGCTCTAAGACTTTTTCAGCTTCAGTCATTGTATCAGCTTTAAGAACTTTAATAACTCCTAGTAAGTCAATAGCACCTGATTGTAATGAAGCTTGAGCCATTTGCTGAACCACTTGTTTCATAGAATCATCTTTACCAGCATCACCAACATATATACCAAAATCTTGTAGAGCAATATCTGGCATTACATTTAAGAACTTATAAGCCCCATCTCCTAATATCATTCCAGCTTTTTTACCTCCAGCCCAAGCAACCTTCATTAAATTACATAATCTTTCTAATACTCTTTGTTTAGTTTCTGCATGTGAATAAAACCAGCTTTCTGTAATAGTTGCTGATTGCACTACAGATCTTTGTACATTACCAACCATCTCGTATTGACCTACAGCCCCTTCTCTTTGTCTTGTAACCCCAGAGATAGTACCAGCCATTTCCTCTAGCATTACTTTAAGATTAATAAGTTGCTGTACAGATTGAGATAATGTAAAGTCAATTTGTTGGAATTGATTAAAACTATTCATTTGATTCCCCTCATCTTTTGAATTGATAGGTATAATACCATCTGTCTTTAAGTGATATAAAACTGTTTGCATATCCATCCCTAAATTAGTAGGTAGTTGAGATACATCATAAACCACAGCCTTACCACCAGAACGAGCCATCGCTAACTCTATTTGATATATAACTATATTGTATAACATCTGTATGTTATCTAATAAACCCACTAATGATATAGGAGCCCCTGTGGTATTACCTTTAATACAACCAACATAAGATAAAGGAGTTTTACCTGGATCATCTACAGATCTCACTTGATTACTTCTTCTTTGAGCACTTACTAGAATCTTACCTCCGATATATGTAGCTTCCCAAACATCATCCACCCATTTAGTCTCTATAACATCTCCCTTTCTTTTCTTGTATGTATCTTTTACCATTTTTCTAAAGGGTCTGTTTTCATCATACTTATTTTCAGAAACTTTAAACTTAATAGCTCTTAATGATTTCCATTCCGCTGATACCACTCTAATTCTTGTCTCCTTTCCGTGACCTGTCTCCACCCAATTAAAACTATCATTATAACCATGTTCCCCACCGTTATATAAGTTTCTCATAGAATCTAGTTCTAATAAATCTTCTTTAGTAAGAGAATCTTTAAACTCATCATTAATCTCGTTTATAGAAAGCCATCTTTCTTCACCCACCCACTGAGCATCATCTAAGTAGTCAGAATGTATAGATGTATCATAGATTATAGACCTAGGATCAACTCTTCTTGCGTGAGGATCTCCATTTGTAATACCAGTCTTATAGAACTCTTTAGATGTAATTAGTAAATCTCTAAACCCTTCTCTAAATATATCTTTAAGATTGTATCTGTTTACAATATACTCTAACCCATCTTGAGCTGTCTCTTCTACCATTTCTCGGTAGTTATATTTCATGTAAGTGTCAATATCTTCTGGAACAGGCATACCATCTCCTTGCTCTCTGATATCAATATTCATTTTCTCTTTAACCTCTTCATGAAATTCATCAAGTAATGATCTCATTGTTAAGGATACTTTATGATCGTATTTTCTAACAACAGCTTCTTTATTCACTGTAGTAACCTTCATGTCGATAGGTCTTCTAATCTCCTCCCCTACAAGTAAATCGATCTTTGGTGTAATGATAGGATAATTAACTAAACGTGCTGGATATGCAAGACCATACTGCTCTGTGATGTATGTATAATCAGCTTGATTAAGAACTCCATTATATATTTGGTAATTTCTAACGTCACTAATTCTTGATGACTTATAATGACCTTCCGATACCCCCATATAACTTGTAATAGCTTCTAAAACCTGTAAGCACCATTCGTCATTTTTTTCTTTATCAGAAATTACCATTGAAGGCATTGTTGTATACTTTCTTTCCATAATTTATTTTATTTGCATTGGAATCCCGTCATGACTCCGTTTATAATATTTAAACCCTATATCTTTTACTTTCTCTTTAATAGATGCTTTCATTCTATAGTTATCTATATTATGAATTAAACATAATCCAAAGGCCATAGCCCTATCCGTGTTTTGCAATCCATAGTTCGCTAATTCATCTATAAGATCAATAAACCAAATATCCTGAGCACTTTCTCTTAAATAATCATCTATTAAATCCTCCAAGAGAGCTTTAATTTGCTTGTTCATATGAACCCCGTATCTATTCCTTGTTTTTGTACCAGGGTTATGTGCAGACTCTGGTTTTTCCTTCAAGTATTTTAAAGCGTTCATACGTTTAAAGTAATCTAAGATACCAATCTTAGTATACTCAACTAACATCTTAGCGTTATAATATACTGCTAATTTTAAACATCCGTCCCAGAAATCTTCTTTTTTAGGAGGCCTATCTGTATATTCAGCAATTACATAATCACTTGGCATATCAGTATTTGCAAATCTACGATAAATTATCGCACTACCCAAGGAATCAGAGGCTCCAGCTTGATCTTGATCATAACTATCTATTCCACCTATATCTAAATGCTTATACTCTAACTCTGGGTGAGCTAATATTTTAAATGGTCCTGTTGGGTGAGGTCTCCATGTCACTACAGGATCACCATCTCCTAATTGCCAATCTAAATAACCTCTTTGTATTTGACTTCTATTATCTTTACTAGAAAGTATTCTTGATCTCTGAGCGTTAAGCAATGCTATATCAAATCTTGCAGAGTGTGTATTTAAGAACGCTTCCTCTATAGTTAGGGGATAATTCTGTATATGTAAATTATAAGCTTCATTATCTCCAGATTTTTGAATAACCTCTCTATCTAATATTAATTTCTCTCTCGCCCCCTTCTCGTCCTCTTTACCAGATTCTATATCAAAGAATCCATAGTACGCTTTTGATGCTGGGATAAACATAGGTTCTAAATTATAAGCCTGATGACTATAATACATATCCATGAAATCCTTAGATGCTTTAGATATATCACCCCCAGTACCTCCAATAATTGGAACTCCAAACTGTATATCGCCATCCATGAAACAAGCTTTAGATGACATATAAGCATTCTTTAATCTTTTAAATTCTCCAGCCTCCTCAAATACCATTAATGATAATCGTTCACCTTTGAATACTTCTGGGTTATCCATTGTTCTACATATTATAGTAGATTGATACCCTCCAGTTTCCCATTTACCATCTCTATTTTTCTGTTTGTATCCACTTCTCATAATATCAGATGTGTCCTTTAATACAGAATGTTTAAAGTTAGGATGTATACCATTAAGACCTTTCTTGGTTTTGTCAAAGAATGCATCAGCTGTAGCTTGTAATCCTGCTGCTACACCAACATCATTAAAAGGGAAGAATGTATACTCGTGAGCTATCATACCAGAATTCATATAAGAGAATCCTTTATCCCTAGCTTTAATAACAATCATCCCCTTGCCTTCGTCTTTACAATTCTCAAAGGTATTAAAGTACTCATTATCCATTGTTCTATACCAAGGATGTATAAGAGACTTACGATTCCCAGATTCACCACTATTACCCAGGATCATGTAGTAGTTTAAATAGAAATAGTATTTACCAGATATCTTAGGCATACCCTTGGGTTTAAATCCATTGATACATCTACTAGATTCTTGAGCCCAATATTCTTGATAAGCTACAGAGTCAGGATTTATTTCTGGATGACCATTATTTGGTATTGGTCTATATCTCTGTGGATCAAATTTTATTTTAGCCATACTTAATCCTTTTATATTTACCCACCCCAAAAGCTCCAGATCTTTCTTCTTTACCAGTAAGGTACTCGTGAAATTTATGTTCTAAGTTTATTTTATGAATCCTCATAGATAAGTCGCTATATTCCCTAGCTTTAATCATATCTCCTTTACGATAGTATTTTTTATACCTCATATAAAGATATTCTATATCGTATTTATTTTCTTTAGCCATGATGTTTCATTTCTTTTCTCCTCTCAAGGAAGCTCAGTCCTTTATTTCCTTGTATCTTTTGTCTCTCACCTCTACGTTCTATTGAGTCTAATATAGCTTGTCTAGTCTTAAGAACCTTCTCCACCCCAATCATTAGCTTTTGTAGAAGTTCAGCATTCTCTTCATCAAGATGCATGTTATCTATAAGATTTGTAAATTCATTAATCTTATTATTAAAGGCTAAAAGCTGTTGGTCTAATGGATCAAACTGAAGTTCTTTATATTTATCGCAAGCAGCCAACATAGATGAGTTTTCTGAATCTTTCCATTTATATGTATCATATAAGTCTTTTGATACAGCTTTCTTTCTCTCACCTTCATTATAATGTCGGTATGGGCTTTCGTAGTCGTAGACTAGGGCAACCCACTTGAGGGCCATCGGCCCGAATTTTTCTTTTTTGAGTATAGTCATAAACTCAGGAACTCCCGTGATTCCGTCATCATCCTTATAAACATCTCCCTTTCTACTAAGTTTTAATAGGTACATTATTTTATATATTCTAATTTCATGGAATATACGAATCTAACCTCAGAAGACACCGACACGCATCCATCATTAATAATATAATCTATAACGTAGAAAGGATTCTTCTGTATACCCCATGATGATTTCTTTATTTTAAAACCATGGTCTCTTGTTCTTTTTCTTATCTCTGGCTCATCATTAAGTATTTCTTCTAATGAATTAAATATTTTTTCTAGATAGTAAAAACCATCTTCTTTATATATTTTCCCTAGATCTTTATCTAACTTCATTAAAATCTACCACCTGAAGTGAACCTTCTTTTTTGTGGTGCTGGCATCATCTGAGCATTAACATCCTGCATAGCACTAGATATCAAACCTCTGATACTATCATCCCCTCCATGCATCATACCGCCATTATCATATTGAGCATTAGGCATCATATTTCTTTGGTCTGGCATTTGATAAGGATTACCCCTCCCATTACCAGCTATAATCTTCTGTGTTTGTAAAAGAGCTACATTAGCATTCTTCTGACCTATCCTAGCTGCCATGTTCTGCCAATAGATACCATTACCATCTTGCGGATCCATCATACCTCCTTGATCGTATATATTTGGTCTTGAATATTGATTATGAATACCACCATCACTATACTTATAAGGACTTCTATGTTTACCACCACAACCATAACTAACAACATTCTTCCTTAACATAGGATTACGGTTAGTTACAGGAATACCCGCATCTATCTGTAAAGAATCATCCATACCTCCTCCACCACCAGATCCTGTTAAATCTACACTATTAAAATCATAACTACCTGTACCAGTACCACCACCTGTATAAGCATTTTGATTAGAGTACATTGTAGATCTCATAGAGTTAGCATAATCCCTAATACCCGAGTAATTAGTTTGATTACCTACAGTATGATAAGGTTGTTGTGCGGTAAGCCCTTGAAATGCTTGTTGTGAGTTGGTAATGTGGGTAGACATATATTATTTTTTTATATTATTTTTTACAAAGATAAGAAAAATATTATTTATATTTTAGAGTGAGGGATACTTTGTGCTTAAACCCCCCTCCCCATTTCCAAAACTTTGACCACCCTCCCCATAATTTTTGAATGGAACTGTTTCCAAGCACATTACTCTTATCCATATAATATTAATCATAAAACTATTTAACTATGGACTTCATCATCACAATCTTAATTATCTTATTAGCATTTGCTAAACTATTCCTTATACTAATCCTTATAGGTGCAGTATACATTTGGATTAAAAACAACGCTAAGGATAAAGAGCTAGTAATACTAGACAAGTACACTAAATAATAACAGGGCCTTTGGGCCCTTGTTTTTTCCCCTATATATATAATGTGTCATAAATAACATGCTTATACGTATGATTATTTATAAAAACAATAGAACTATGGCGTGATATACTTGATTTTAGGTTATAATGTTTATAAAAGAGTGTAAACTCTATATAGTCTATAACCCTATATACTTAACTAATTATAGTATATAACTACTATCTATAATAGATAACTAATTGATTATCAATCATTTATTGTATATAATGTATCTATTATAAGTAATACGATATGTATATATTTATTTAGATGATTAATACAATCTATATATGTTACGAAGGTATACATAATATTTGATAAAGTCAAGGGTATCGACTAACTATAATTTATTATGTTAAATAATACCATCTTATTTAGCTGATTAAATATAGATACTAATTACTCTTATCTATATAATTAATCAATACATATAATAAAATGAATAGAATAGAATTTGAATCTTTAATGAAAGTAATAAACTACATTGAAGAAGATGAACAAAAACACTTTGAAGAGTGTGAAGAATCTGATACAATGCATATCTGGAATGATATCAAAGTATTAATGGACTATGCTCAAGTGCATCAGTTTACATTAGCAAACCTTGACAAAGAACTTGCATCAGAACGCAGAAGAGATAAAGCAGGACAAGATGCTTGCTACTTAGACTCTTTAACAAGTAATGAATTTGATAAAGGAGGTAGTTACGAGAACGAACCTCAACCAGAAGATGACTTACCATTTTAATAGAACAGAACCTTCGGGTTCTTTCTTTTATATAGCTCAGTCGCTTCGCTCCTTCGCATTTACCTACGGTACTATATATATACTATAACTCTTATCTTAATAATACTAATCAATACATATTTAATTATGAAAATAGCATTTATATCTTGCCAAGAGTGCAAGAACACTAAGGGCTTTGTACGTAACAGTACACTTGCTGAATGTACATCTTGTAACTCAGCAGTAACACTATCTGAAGATACAGTCATTGTACATCCTTATGAGATGACTGAATTAGATGAGGTATTAGAACAAGAGCTTGCTTATCAAGAGCAGTTCGAAGAAGAAATGGTAAACGATTTCGCTTACTGGTTCGATACAGATAATCCTCAGTTCGGTGCATCTATTCACTAAAGACTACAGGTTGGGGCTTTGGCCCCTTCCTTTTAACAACTAGCAACAAATATTATGATAAATAAAACACACAATATACTCTACACATTGTTAGAGTTATTCAATAAACTATATTTCTATAACTATTAAAATAACTATTATGACAACCTGGAAAACACTACTACTTGAGATGTTAGAATCAATGTCTCAACAATCACACGTAGGTGATAATACTGCGAACTATGTACTGGAAGGTAACGACTATAACATGTCAGTTCACTTCAGTAATCATACACATGTAATAATAAAAGATTATGATGAGAATGATAAGCCTATTAATAGCAATGCTTTCACACCTAAAGAAGCAT
>Ga0208879_1003270_pt1 | contig 13441 bp, 11 predicted proteins | sample Knorr_S15_td_Bot_FD_185605 | JGI IMG/M metagenome (GOLD analysis project Ga0208879, IMG submission 185605) | Marine microbial communities from Southern Atlantic Ocean transect - Knorr_S15_td_Bottom_ad_5009_LV_A (SPAdes) (version 2) | ecosystem: Environmental > Aquatic > Marine > Oceanic | place...
CAGGCCCGCCCTGGAGCGTGCGTTCGATGCGGGAGTCCCGGCCATCGTGAATGTCCACACCGATCCAACTGCGCGCGCACTTTCGGCATTCGTTGGCTCAAAAATGGAGTGATGTTTTTGTTCAGGTTGGACCGTGTTCTCGCCGATGTTCACGAATATCCAATCCTGAGAACGCCATCACATACAACCAAGGGAGTAGCTACCAGTGCCGTTTTACCTGATGCTTTCCAGACTGACCGAGCGTGGACGCGACCGGATCAAGCACGACCCCGACCGCATCATGCAGGTCAACATCGAGATCGAAGACCAGGGGTGCCGCGTGATTTCTCAGTACGCGCTGCTCGGACGCTACGACTTTGCGACGGTGATCGAGGCCCCGGACAACGCACATATGAGCCGACTCGCAATCGATCTCGGTGCCCGCGGGACCATCGAGACCGAAACGCTCCCGGCCGAACCGACCGATCTGTTCATCGCATCGATGAAGGGTGAGTAGCGGGGGGTCTGCAGCCCGGCACCTGGCGTAAATTGCCTTTAGAATCTCGACCGGCGCTGCAGGACCATGTGATCGGGACCGCCCAGGGAGAACACGAAACCATGACATCGGACCGCGATCTTGGCTTTACGCCGGTTTACAGGCTTCGCGAGATGATCGGATCGAAAGAGATTTCGCCGGTCGAGCTGATGGAATCTCACCTTCGGCGTGTCGACGAACTCGATCCGAAACTCGGTATCTTCATCACCCGGATGCCCGAAGGGGCGATGGACGCAGCCCGCGCGGCCGAAGCCGCGGTGATGCGCGGCGACCAACTCGGTCCGTTGCACGGAATACCTGTCCCGGTCAAAGACACCGATGCGGTGGCGGGTGTCCCGTTCACTCACGGTTCGTTGCCCCAAAGAGATGCCATAGCAGCAGAAGATTCCATTCCGGTTATTCGCATCAGGGCTGCCGGTGGCATCGTCACCGGCAAGACCAACGCGCCGGAAAACGGTTTTGCCGGAACGACGGAAAACCGGCTGGGACCGCCCTCTCGCAATCCGTGGAATCCAGAAACGACTCCCGGCGGCTCATCGGGCGGTTCGGCCGCCGCGGTCGCTGCCGGTGTCGCCAGTTATGCGACCGGTGGTGACGGCGGTGGTTCGATAAGGATTCCTGCCGGATTTTCAGGCATCTACGGCATCAAGGCGACGCAGGGCAGGGTGGTCCGCGCTACGACCGGACGATCCAGCTACAGCATCATGAACAACTCGACCGCAGGTCCGCTTACCCGCACCGTGCGAGATGCCGCCATGGCGCTGACGCTCGGCTCAGGTTACGAACCGGCAGCGGAGTATGGGACTCTTAAAGACGATGTTCCCGACTTTCCTGGCGCACTCGGCAAGGGCGTTCGTGGACTCAAGATTGGCTGGACTCCCGACATGGGTGGCAACCCTGTCGATCCCGAAGTTGTCCGGGTCGCGGAAAGCGCCGCAAAAACCCTCGAAGAGCTTGGCGCGGTCGTCGAAACGGTAGATTTCAATCCGTCCGATTACGAAGAGATTTTCTGGAGTTTTTTCGACTATTTCTGTATCAAGGGCCTCGATGCCTACTACGACGATTGGAAAAATCACCGGGACGAGCTTTCCGACTACTTTGGCGATTGCATGGACCATGCCAACTCCCTTCCGGCGGTACGAATGTGGCAGATACTCGGCAACATCGGCTGGTACCGGAGCTACACCACAAAATTCTTCGGCGACTACGACCTGTTGCTGTCGCCCTCTCTCGCGGTTCCGGCCTTCAAGATCGGTGAGCAGCCCGAAGAAATCGGCGGAAAGCGGGTGCCGCACCGGCTCTGGGGCTTCACGCCTTTCACCTACCTGTTCAACCTGACAGGCAACCCGGCCGCATCGGTACCGGCAGGGTTTTCCTCGGCCGGACTTCCAATCGGACTCCAAATAATCGGCGACATGAAAGACGAGGTCACGGTGCTGGCAGCCTCGGCGACATTAGAAGAAGCCCGACCCTGGGCCGATCAGCGACCGCCGGTTAGCTAGCCGGGTGGCTCGCCATCCTGAGGCCCTCGAAGGATCGGTACGTACCCACCTAACACGGGCTTCACCTTGTCGGTTCGAATCTAAAACGCGATCCGGTCAAGTACTGGCCGAGTTCGGCAACGAGTGAACTCGCCAAATGCCAAACACCACGACCCATATAGCTGACGATCCGACTCCGAATCCTGCAACGAATAATGTGTTTCGCACGCCAATCTGTTCACCTAAAAATCCTCCGAGAAGAGCGCCGACCGGGATGGCGAGGCGAGATACGACGAGGAAGATCGAGTTCATCCGCCCTCGAAGGCGATCGGGCGTTACTGCCTGCCTGAGGCTTACCTGCTGAATGCTATAGATTATTACACCCGCTTCGAGCGCTATTACGCTTACGACTATAACGGGCACGACCAGTACAAGCGACCCACTGACGACTGGAATCACCAACCACCCGACTCCGGCGATAACGAGGCCGTATGCCATCAACCGACCGACTCCGAATTTATTCGAAAATCTCGAAGAAACTAACGACCCTGCGACCAGGCCGACACTTCCAAAGCCAGCGATCACTCCGAGTAAGCCGGTGTCGATTTCCAAATGCCTGACGAAATATATAAGCGACACGGCCGCGTAAACCCCAATGAATATCACCATACTGATTCCTGAGACAGCCATGCCAACAAGCCATCGGCTGGACCAAAAATAGTTGAGGCCTTCCCGTATCTCGGCCCCGGAGTCGGCTGATTTCACCGCGGGCGCCAGGTGTTCGTCAACGTTCATCCGGCTGAAGAACACTGCTGAAACAACGAATGAGGCTGAGCCAAAAATTAGAGCCAGTGGCGCTGCGAAAACATGAACTAGCGCTCCACCAGCGGCGGGGCCAATGGCCACCGAACCTGCGGTAGCGATTTCGAGCTTGCTGTTCGCTTCGAGCAGATCATCGCGTTCGACTACAGATGGCAACAATGTGCGGTAGGCAATCTGGAACAACACGCCCATCGTTCCGATTCCGAATGCAACAGCGTACAGAAGCTCTATCGAAAGCGAATCGAGAGCGTATGCGGCCGGGACTGCCAGGAGCAACAGAAACCTTCCAAGGTCGGCACCGACGATAATTGGTAGTCGTCGACGTCGATCCAACCAAGCGCCAAAAAACAGGCCAAAAACTGCCGGAACGCCTTGCATCGCCGTCACAATCCCCATCTGGAAAGGGGTCGCATCCAGAATGGTGACGGCGGTGATAGACATCCCGAAATACATCAGGTGGCTGCCAGTGAGCGAAATCGCCTGTCCCGCCCAGAGCTTTTTGAATTCGGTGTGTTGCCACAGTCCTGTGAGCCTGAATATCACATTTTTCTCCGGAGTGCGCGAGTGATGTCGAAATGGACGCCAATATGCTTCAACCACCAATCATCTGGAGGCCGATCAAAGACCCAGTGCCGGTTCAAGGCTAGACAGCAGTTCTCGAGTGAGTTCGGAGGATGTCGATGTCTCCGCTGACGGTTCTGACCTGGATGCTCAGGTCGTGGGCATCTGGCGGGCTACCGGGTGTGTCGAGGACGTTGTTGATGCTGCCGGAAACGGAATCCAGATCGAGCCAGACCCCGGTATCGGGAACTACGGCAATCGACACTTCTCCCGAGGCTGTACTGGCGGACAGGGTGCCCCGGTGAACGGCTCCGATCTGCAGGTCACCCGAGGCCGATTTATGGTGCACATCGCTTCCGGTTTCCGTAATTTCAAAGTCGCCACTGGCCGTTTTCAACTGCGCAGTGCCATCGACCCGGGTCACGGTGAGATCGCCGGATGCCGTGGCGACCTCCAGCTGGCCGCCGACGCTGCTCACCCGGATATCCCCGCTGGCAGTCCCGATACTCACATCGCCCTCGACTTCTTCGATCTCGACGTCGCCCGCCGCCGCACCCACTTCTATCTGGCCGTACCGGCCGCGGCATTTTACGGAGGCAGAAGCAACACCTATTTGCGCATTGCTGTTCACCGGCGCCTGTACATCGACCCTGATGCTGGCGTTACCCCGTAACCAGCGGCCCGAGTTTTCCGGCGCCTCAACGGTGAGTTTGTCGCCCTCGAAGATCACCTCTGTGGCCTCGGCCGCTGCGCGACTTTGCTCGTTGTTTCCGGCCGGCGTCACGACCACGTTGACCGTATCGCGAACCTCGGTGGTGATGTCGACCGAGCCTGAGGTGATTGAAACCTGGATGGAGATCGGGCCATTGCATGGGAACTCGGGCATTATTTTTCCTTTCAGGGCAACAGGAGTGGGAATCGTTCGCTTGATGATCGGAAATCTAGGATCGGGCGAAACCCGTAAAGCCGCGACTGCTCCGACCTCTTCGGGGCGTGTGACGCTGATCGAGTCCGTCACTGAGCGCCGCAGCGATAGCACCGACTAGCCAACCGTTCACCGAAATGTTCTCGGATCTGGCGGCTTGCTCGACCGAATTTTTTATCGATTCAGGCAATCGGAGCGTAATGCGCGCAACGTCGTCGGAGGTTTCGGCTTTCTGGGGATCGGAAGGGACAGGTGCGGTCCCGGGATGCTCGATTTCACTGACTACGAACTCGACATCCCCCCGCGGAGCCGGGCTTCAACTGTCACGTCATTGAGCGCAACGGTGATTTCGCCTGCCGCGCTGGACATGGCATCCAGGAAGCTGAGTCGGGCAGCTGGCTCCAGGGCATTAGCGAGAAGCTTTGCGGCCTCTGCTACCTCTTTCCCGGCTGGCGCAGCCGTCGTCTCGAGGCTTTTCTGAAGCGATTCTATGTACGGTGAAAGATCCATGATGTCATAATGACATTACGCAAGCGTCAACCTGATGTCACATGCCGCAGATCTCATCCTTGACCCTCTGACAGGCTCAGGATGGCGGTCGTTGGCGCAAGGGGAACCACCCTGGCGCGTTCCCATTGCCCCGGCAAGTAGGAGAGCACGCTAACACCTACGGCCGGCTGTACTTTCGAATCACGTCCCAGATTTCGGGTTTCATCGAGTTGTAGATGAAGTAGCAGTAGTGGATTGCACCCTGGGCCTGCATTTCCGCGAGAAGTCGATCGAGCTCGGACGGAGTCAGCCAGTTCGACCCGAAATGCTCCAGTCCCACCCATGGCATGTAACGCTCGGGACCACCACTGTTGGCGATCATCTTGGCGGTCTGATCGCGCACCGACGTTGTGAACCACTCATCGGTCGCCTCGGCACTGTAGGCACTTACTGGATAATCCGAGGGCATCGGGAAGTCGAACATTGACCCGAACAACTCTGACGCCAACTCCGAGTCGAGCCCGTCGTTCCATTCGACCAGCGTGTCGACCCAGTTGACTATCGTCCCCCTGAACCCGGCCACGCCGCCCGACCACCAGTATTGCTTGGGCTGCTGGAAGTCGATGTAACCCTGCTTGCGGGCCGTGTTGTGACCTGTCAGCGGTTCGGCAAACGGTAATCGAGACGAGTTTCCGACCTGCATGTCGGGCAGGTGTTTTTTAACCCCGGTGTACGAACTGTTGACGCTCCACTCGACCGCGGCCTGCTTGAACGAATACCAGGCCGTGAACTTCGGGTGGTCTCGCCACCAATCGTGATTCGCGAGTGCACCCGGGGCATCGGCTATAAACTTTTGGGCGTAGTCGGGATTGAACCCGTGCAGGAACTCTTTGAAATGTTCCCTGCCGTCCAGTGCGGCCTGGAAGTCCATCCCGTTCGAAACAGCAAATGCGCGATTTTCCGGCGTGTCGATCCGCTCCACCCAAAGATCGTCGCGGTGCCCCGGCTTGATCTCCCACTTGAAGTCCGGACCGTCGAGCAACAGGCCGGTCACCTGCGGAAAGTGCTTCGCCGTGTCCCGGGCCCGGGCGACCGTCATCGCGGGCATTTCCGGATCGGTGAAGCCTGGTGCACGCCGGGTCGTGTCGAGCTTCCCTGAGCCAAAACCCCCATGCAGAAAATAACCCTTATCGTCGACTGCGTAGATCTTAAAATCCTTTGCCCGCCCCATATCCAGCGCCGTCGCCAGTTTTTCTGACTGGCCTGCAAGGTGGGGCGGCATGGTTGGCGGCTGCCACGACAGACCTTCGTAAAACTCGGGAGTGGGGTCGAAGGCCGCGGTCGGTATGCGCCTGACGCGCTCACCGCCCATTGCCTTGAGGCCGCGTGGGTGGCCGTCTTCGGGCTGCGGGTAGATATTCCCTTCGTCGGCACCACTACCATTGCCGGGATCGTCTAGCAGGCACAGCCACTGGAGTGCGACCTCGTCTATTCCAGCGTCTGTCAACTCGTCCCAGAACGACTCCTCAAACAGAATTTCATTCGGTGGCCTCACGGTCATCACCGGCTTTAGCGGTCGGCGGTCTGATGGCATTTTGGTACTCTCCGGGCGTAACTCTGGTGTTCGCCGGAAATGTACACCATCGACTGCGATGAGTTCGACATCTCAACGGTCATTCCGTAACTCAGCAGTGAATAGCGCTTACGACACTGTCGTCCCGCTCCCGGCTGCTGTTGTCCTGAACTCGATTCAGGATCCACGCTAAACACGAGATGACCGTTCGAACCAGCCACCTCCCGGCTCGCCAGCGATAGCTCGGTCCAGGCCGCCGAACGCCACACCGCGCCGGTTCACGCCAACGACGGTATCGCCGTGAACTGCTCTTCGTACAGACGACGGTAGAGCGACGACCGTTGAAGAAGTTCCTCGTTGGTACCCCGGTCGCTGATCCTGCCATTCTCCATTACAAGAATCTGGTCGGCCGCGATAATCGTTGAAAGCCGGTGCGCGATGGCGACCGTAGTCCGCCCTTCTCGCAACCGGGTCAGCGCCTGCTGGATCATGCGTTCGGAGAGCGTGTCGAGGGAACTGGTTGCCTCATCGAGAAGCAATATTCGAGGATTAGAGAGAATCACACGAGCAATGGCCAGGCGTTGACGCTCCCCGCGTTCGCCCACAGTCGTTTCGAATCGCTCGGGCAGCCCGTCGATCAGGTCGAATATCTGCGCAGCTTTCGTGGCCTCGATCATCTCTCGTTCCGTGGCATCGGGTTTTCCGAATACAAGGTTTTCTCGGATCGACGCATGGAACATGAACGAGTCCTGCGAAACCACCCCGATTAACTTTGAAAGATCGGCCTGGGCCATGTCCTTCACGTCGACACCGTCGATCGAGACTGAACCGGTGTCGGCGTCATAGAGACGCGCGAGCAGGTAGCCGACCGACGTTTTTCCGGCCCCACTTGGGCCTACAAGGGCGGTCAGGCTGCCACTTGGTACAGCAAAGCTGATGTCACGTAGAGCGAACGGAGCATCGCCATTGGGATTCGGGGCTTCGTACCGGAATCCAACCGTCTGGTACGCAATTTCGCCCCTCACGGTCGCCGGGTCCATTGCGACCGGATTCGCCGGGTCCTTTATTTTGGGATCAATGTCCAGATACTCAAAAATCCGGTCGAACAGGGCGATCGAACTGGATAATTCGACTCCACGGTTGAACAGCCCTGCCAGAGGGAACAACAGCCTGGTCTGAATTGCTGTAAACGCCACGATATCGCCCAGTGTCAGGGAGTTGCCGCCACCGGTAAGTAGATATCCGCCGATCAGCCACACGACTGCCGGAGCCATCGTGAAAAAGGTCTGCATCACTACGAAAAACGTCTGCCCGGTCATCGCCTGGCGCAGCGAAAGCACCGTTAGTCTCGAGCTGTTTTCCTTGAACTGATCAAGCTGATCGGCCTCGCGACCAAAAGTTTTGGAAAGCATCACACCCGAGACCGAAAGCGTTTCCCCCGTGCGGGAGGTCAGATCGGAAAGCGTTTTCTGGGTCTCTCTGGTCAGGGCGCGTCGTTTTCGGCCAACCGAAAGCATCGTGCCTGCGAATACCGGCACCGTCACAAGCGCAACGAGAGACAGCTCCCATGAAATCACCAGCATCGCGATTACCGACGCAATTACGATCACCGAGTTTGAGATAAGTACGCCAAGTGTGTCGGTGAGCATCAGCTGGGTGCTCGCGACATCGCTCGAAATACGGGTCTGGAGATCGCCAGTCCGCGTTGACGTGAAGAACGAAAGAGGCAACTTTTGGAGGTGAGAATAAACCGACAGGCGCAGGTCTTCCATGATGGTCAAACCGGTGCGGGTGTTCAAATAGTTCGTACCCAGCGATAACACGCCGCTTACCGCGGCGATGCCGATCATCCCCCCTGTCAGCCAAATAAGAAGTGCCCTGTCGGCATTGGGAATAGCATCGTCGATGATCTGCCTGATTAGAAGCGGTGCCACCACTTGAAGCACCGCGGAAACCAGGATGAGTCCTGCCACTGCAATCAGGGCAGCTCGGTACGGGCGGTAGAGTCGGGCGACTCTTAACCAGCGTTTTTCGCGCCATCGGACGCTTTGGAAGGTCATCCAGCCCTCCTGCGAGGTCATTACGAGCTCCATGCCCACGGACCAATTCGAACTCCTTTTTCGGAGCAACACCGCGCCGACCGCCTGAATCGTCAATTATTGAGGCAGGCCGGCGGATTCACGTATTGCAAAAAGCGGCCAGCAATAAATGCCGACCGTTTTATTTTGCTACTTTTGGTAGCCCCAAGGGGATTTGAACCCCTGTTTCAGCCTTGAGAGGGCCGTGTCCTGGGCCACTAGACGATGGGGCCCTGCTGGCTGCCGAGCTACGAGTTCGACAACTCCTCAACGATACCGTTTTTATTTCCGAATTGCTATCCGGAATAATCGAGTCTGCTTACCGGGAATGATGCCGTCGCGCGATATCCTCGTTCAATGCCGCTGCCCGGTGGATCAGTAGACCAGTAACGTGCCGGGGACCGGAGTCTGTCCCAGGAACCCCGGCAACGGGAACAGGGCGTGGGCGGTAATCGGGCCGTACAGTCGCACCAACAAGATTCGACCGGAGACCGCGATTTCCGCACGTTCTATAACTGCTGACCAGGGAGCCGTGTCACCTTCTATGAGATCGCGCTCAATACCACGGTCCGGCTTGAACCAGTCTATGGTAGCCATGATTCCGTTCTTGATGCGATCTGCCAGCAGACCAATGTTTTCGCGCGCAGCTTCTTCGCTTTCATGTACCAGTGCGATCGCTGTAAACCTGATTCCAGATTCGTCAACCCCGCCTCCGACGGCAGCCACCCCGAATCGTATGAGCAGCGGAGCAGAATCAACTGAAGCCTCAACTATGCCCCGCTCAATCTTTCGCCCATTGGAGATCAGGTCGATGATTCCAACCGAACCGGCAGGCCGGTCAGATAGCGCACCGCTGACGGCACCCAGGCCATCGAGCGCACGCACGGCATCCACGAAGTCGGCCTCCTGGTAGATGGAATCGCCAGCTTCTTGTACCACCCTGACGGCTGCGTCAGCGCGATCTGGATCGCGTGAGCCAATGGCGAATCTTCCTATATCCGAATAAGCGAGTTTGTACTCAATAGCATTAAACACGCTGGGCTCGCGTGGCACAGGAGCGGGGATATTCAGGATCTCGTCTGGCGGCCCGAGGACGAGTTCCAAATGGTCCGAATACGCCGATTGCCACGGCCCGGCGATGCCAATCACATCGGCGTCTGCGACGTTGATCTCGTCCGATTGATTGTCATCACTTTGGCTTCCACGGGGGTTGAACAAAGAGTGTTCGCGCCATGTCGATACGACCGGATAGTAGTTGAGTGGGTCGACCATGTCCGCCATGATCAGCGACCTGGCATACTCCAAAAGGACATCATTGCTGCTGTCTCTCGCAGGCCGCTGAATGCTGTGGATTCGAGCTACGGCGGCAAAATCATCGAAACGGACGATTTCTCGCTACACCGGCAGGTTCGGAATTCCAAATAGCAGAATCGTCGCAGGCGAATCAGCCTCATCGGATAGGACGTATTCCGCCCGGCAGATGTACGGCGTCGAGCTGTCGGTTACTTGTGCCCCTGTTGTAACGGAAGGGCGACAATCTTCAATCCCCATAAAGCCATCGGATTCACTTCCAGTACTGCAACTTACGAGGGTGGTCGCGATAGCAATCAACAATAGTGTGAATATAGACTGCGTGGGCATATGTCAAAGATACATCAGCGGGCAAATCAATTCGGAGTGGTTACAGCGCTCATCACCCGAACAGGTTCGTATTTCCGCAAAAAATATCCAGTCATCCTGATGGTCGGGCTCATCAGCATCGTTGCCGCGTGCGAGAGCCAGTCCACAGACGATGTTAGTTCAGGTTTTGCTGGCGTTGGGGGCGATGGCTTACAGATACAGATGTCGGTCACAGAATTAACTGATGTTTCGGATCTTGTGGTTACGGGCGAAGTTCTCAGCGCCGAACTTGTACAACCATATGATTTTTCTGACGGTACCGAATCATCGAAAACTTTTCGTTCACTGTCATCATCAACACATTATTTTTCGATCCGCTTCCAGGTCGATTCTTACATCAAAGGAAAAGGCAGTTCGGTCATCACTATTGCTCTCCCAGGACTGACTGAAAATAGTGGCGTACTCCCGGCGGGCGAATCGGTTGTGATCATTGGTAAAGACTATCTGCTCTTCCTCTGGGAACCGTTCGATGAAGAGAGCAAGGAGTTTTGGGGTGACCACTACCTCACGAATGGCTCTCAGGGCCGATATGTTTTGACCGATGACGGAATGAGGGCGATCCCGGAGGGCTCGAATGAGTCGAAATCAGTGTCCATAGTCGATCTGACGACAGAAATTAGAACTGCGGCCAGATGACACGACGGAACTGCTCAAGGTCGGTGTTCACCCAAGAATTGTTCAAGATCGGCTGGGACACGGTGATATCGCAGTCACCCTCAACACATGCAGCCACGTCGAACCTGGACTTCAAGTTAAAGCAGCGGACGCGTTCAACCAGACGTTCGATTTTGCCATGCCGATTTCAGAGGGCGAATCCAAGAAAGTATTGGCTTGAGCGGCTCTGTTTTATCATGCTGAAAACGGGTTGTTCGCAAGATGGTTCCATTTGCTCCAAAATTTTTCCGGTGCAAATCCAATCTCGATACGATCGATGCCCAGAATCCGGTAAGCCAGCGACGCTAGAACGCTTTTCAGCGTAGATACGTTCCGTGGCGAGAACTAATCCTTAGATGTGAAGGTGTACTTCACAATTCCTTTAGACCGTCGTCGTAGCGGGTGTCTGAGAGCGGTCACCATCCGTTTTCGAACGGATGGCCTTAACTGAACTGGAATACCCAACCTGTATAAACGAACATTCGCTCCGTCGTTGGTCCTAAACGTAAGTAGTGCCTCGCTTTTCTTGCGCCAGGCGGCCATCCAGACGCCGTCAAGAAATGCTGATTCCACACTTCCTCGTCCGAGGGTTTCTGCCTCGAGTAGGTCCGCAGAATCAGGTCCTGCACCTGGAGCGACGAACCAACCCTTCCACAGCATATGAGCGTAGAGACGAAGACCGGGGAACATCTCTTGTTCCGCAGGCAAAAGCTTTTTGTTGTTTAGTGGATGGCCATTGATCGACACCAGCCACAGATCTCCGGATTCTTGTTCCAGTAACACGGAGAATTGCGGTTGATTGAGCGACAGCAGTAAACGCATCGGCATGTGATACGGCCCTGTTAGTAATGTTTGTGGAACAGGTTACTGCAACAAATCTGCTGACTACCTTACGGTCAGCATGAAAATACCTTTTCAACTGTGTGTGCCAGGATCTCAGCGAAAATCTTTCATCGTGAACTACTTGGCGCTGATTCCGACAGAACCTTGACAACTGGCTTGAATCGATCCTCAATCACTGCCGTAGCGTGGGACAGATCTTCTGTTCCCAATTTTCGTACTTTTTTTCAAAGACATGGGTAAGTCACCTATTAGGTTGATCGGCATTGTCTCCTTTGTCGGCAACAGGCGGTTTCCGTGACCATTGCGAAAATTCCGTGACCAAATGAAAAAACCACCCGTTTTGGGTGGGTGGTCTCTTCAGATTGAGCTGAGATTGGCTGCCGATCCAGGGATCGAACCTGGGTTACCAGATTCAGAGTCTGGTGTCTTACCGCTAGACGAATCGGCATTTGCGAACAGTTTTTAATACTAGCAAGACGATTCGGATACGACTATCAGCGAGCAGTCCGGATCTTCCAGAGATGCACCTGAATTCAAGCAGGCGCTTCCGAAATTTGTCCCGTGGTTTGCATATCAGCCGCTTGCGCTCATAGCGGCAAGCAATCCGAAACGTTGTGACCAATTCCGCGCTAAACTGTCGCCACCGGGCCTCGGGCCAAATTAACCGTCCAACCTGAACAAAAAAGTCTTCGGGAGAAAATCGAATGGCGACGATCGCTACCGCTGCCGAGCGCGCAAGTGAATCCGGAATAAAACTTGAGTTCAAGGGAGTGTTTCCGGCGAACCCGACCCCGGTCCACGCCGACGGCCGAATAAACGAAGAGGCACTCCGGGTGATCTTCGAAGAAAACCTGGCTCACGGCGTTGGTGGTTTCTGGGTGGCCGGGTCGACCGGTGAAGGCCCGGTGATGAGCGACCAGCAGCGCGCCACCACCGCCCGAATAGCCGGCGAGACGATCTCCGGCAAGGGTCTATCGATCATGCACGTCGGCGCGATCAGTACCGAGAGCGCGGTCAGGGGTGCGAGGGCGGCAAAGGAATCGGGCTGCGACGCTATCTGCTGTGTGCCCCCATTCTTTTTCAGGGCCAGTGACGACTCGGTCGTTGAGCACTACAAGCGAGTCGTCGACGCCGCCGACGGGCTTCCGTTCTTCGTCTACAACCTGCCGCAGCTGACCCAGGTCGAAACGACGCCTCCGCTGATGGAAAAAATCGTCAGGAACGTGCCGAACGTAATGGGGCTGAAGCACTCGGCACCAAATTTTGCCGACATTCGCGTTTTTGCCAACATGGGCCTGAAGTGTTTTTCCGGGAACGGGCTTCTGCCACTTCCTGCGCTGACCATGGGGGCCGTCGGGACGGTCGACGCACCCCTCTCTATCGCACCCTGGCACTACACCGCATTGTTCGACGCCTGGGAGCGTGGCGATATGGAAACCGCATCGCGCTTGCAGGACGAGGTCGTAAAAATCGTAGATATCGTCAGGATGTTCGGTGCCCCGGCTGCAGTAACGAAGCTGATCCTGTCGGAGCGACTGGGAATCGATTGTGGTCGACCCATCCCGCCGGTTGCCGACCTCACTGATGAGCAGCGTGTCGTTGTACTGGACGCAGCCCGGGACGCTGGCCTTTTGCAGGCCCCGGCGTAGATGCTCCTAACGCCCTCTCCCTTGTAGTTAGTGAGTCAGTGTCCCACAGAGTGGCGGATTGTTGCATTGTGTGCCGCTAGTTGAACTCAATACCGTCATAACCGTCTCGTTTTGTGGTCGTCGGTGGTGACTCGTTTGTGACCAAGTTGTG
>Ga0208879_1003273_pt1 | contig 13431 bp, 9 predicted proteins | sample Knorr_S15_td_Bot_FD_185605 | JGI IMG/M metagenome (GOLD analysis project Ga0208879, IMG submission 185605) | Marine microbial communities from Southern Atlantic Ocean transect - Knorr_S15_td_Bottom_ad_5009_LV_A (SPAdes) (version 2) | ecosystem: Environmental > Aquatic > Marine > Oceanic | place...
CTACCTCTTTTAACGCTATCTAGAGCTTTTAAAAATTTTGGTGTATAACATAAATCTTCAAGATAACCCGCAAAAATTCCAGCTTTTTCAACTGATTCAACCATCCTTTTTGCTTCAGTAGCATTTCTTCCAAGGGGTTTTGTACAGACAACTGCCTTGTTGTGTTTACAGCAAAGGTGAACAGCTTCTTCGTGTAGGTTATTTGGAAGTGCAATACAAACAACATCTACATCTTTGTGTGATATGGATTCTTCTATAGAAGTAGTCCAATGACTAACTCCATAGTCATTAGCATATTTTTTTGCATTTTCTTTTCTTCTAGAATATATTGAAACTACTTTGTCTTTACTTCTGTAACCATGAAGTGAATCAGTATAGAATCTAGCTATAAATCCTGATCCGAGCATTGAAATTTTTTGCATGATATTATTGTTTGTTTTTTTCTTTAAAAAATATTATTAAAAATAATAAAACAGCCGCAGCAATATATGCTGGAACCATCCATATGTCAGGCCAATTTTTTATTTCATTTATAGTATAGTAATCTGATATATATCCTGCCATAGCAGATCCTATTGCCATACCTATTCCATAAGTGGCAACAGTGAATAGTCCTTGAGCTGCATTTTTTATTTTTTCACTTGCTTTATTTTCTGTGTACATATAACCTGTAACAAAGAAAAAATCATAACATATTCCATGTAAGATGATTCCAGCCATAAGCATCCAATAGTAATCACCCATATCTCCATTTGCAAAAAATATAAATCTTAATAACCATGCGCCAATTCCAATTATTAAAATATTTTTTACTCCTAGTCTATAATATAAAAAAGGTATTGTTAATATAAAGATAGCCTCAGATATTTGTCCAAATATCATCTTGCCCGCTGCACCTTCCATTCCTATATCATTTAGGAAAACATTTGCAAATGAATAATAGAAAGACAATGGAATACATATTAATATAGCAGAGATGAAGAAAATTAAATATGATCTGTCATTGAGTAATTCTATACCTTCTAGTCCTAAACTAGAACTTTCTTTGTTTCCTTTCGGCGGTACATCAGGTAAAATAAATGAGAATATACCAAGTAATATCGATGCAAATGCTGCTATGTAAAATGTAAAGGGAAGGGTAGAAATATTATTTTCTAATTGTAACTTTCCAATAATAAATCCAGCAACAATCCATCCAAAAGTTCCAAAAAATCTTATTACTGGAAAAACTCTACCAGTATCACTGATATTAGCAAACACTATATTATTTGAAAGGGCAACGGTTGGCATATAAACTATTGAATAGATTAGTACTATTATAAGAAAAGCAAAAGAGGAAGTAACCTGAGTTGCATAGATTAGTAGTAAACCTCCTATAACATGTAAAATACCCATTATATTTTGTGCGGAAAAATATCTATCTGCAATAGATCCTACAAAAAAAGGAGAAATGATAGTTGCAATAGCAAATGCACTGTATGTATTTCCTATTTCAGCTCCTGATGAGCTTAGTATTTTTGCCATGTATGTTCCAGCAGTTACATACCATGCTCCCCAAATAAAATATTGAAGGAACATCATTATTGATAATTTTATATTTTTCACTGTTTGATTTGGTTTTAATTTTTACTTAGTTCTTGAAGAATTATTAAGTTAAAAAAAAATTTTCTAAATTAAGAGTGATTTTATATCAAGATTATAATTTTATTTATAATAAACTAACCTTAACAAAATACAATGAAAAAAAATATATCAACAAACAAATCACGTAGAGATTTTATAAAGTATGGCTCAATTGCAGCATCAGGTTTTTTTATTGTTCCAAGGCATGTATTAGGTGGTAATGGATATCAAGCTCCAAGTGATACATTAAATATTGGAGGTATAGGTGTTGGTGGTAAGGGAACAAGTGATTTATGGAATGCATCTATTCAAGGAGCTGAAAATGTTGTTGCTATGTGTGATGTTGATACAGGAAAACAAAGTTTAAAATCCAGAGAAAGATTCCCTAAAGCAAATTTTTATCAAGATTATCGAGAAATGCTTGATAAAGAAAAGGATTTGGATGCTGTGACAATTTCTTCACCCGATCATATGCACGCAATTCAGGCTCTTGCCGCTATGGATCTTGGTATTCATGTGTATGTTCAAAAACCTTTAACTCATAATATTAGAGAAGCTAGGATGCTTACTGAAACTTCTAGAGAAAAGAAAATTGTTACTCAAATGGGAAATCAAGGAGCTTCTAATTCTGGTATGGTTAAAATACAGGAATGGTTTAATAAAAAATTAATTGGTGATGTTGATAAAGTATATGTATGGACAAATAGACCTGTATGGCCTCAAGGAATTCCAGTTCCAAAACCAACAGGAGGTTCAGCACCTGATAATTTAGATTGGGATTTATGGCTTGGTACAGCACCAAAAATTGGTTATACAGACGCATACCATCCGTTTAATTGGAGAGGATGGTGGGCTTATGGAACAGGGGCTTTGGGAGATATGGGTTGTCATATTATAGATGTTCCTTATAGAACTCTTGGTCTTGGATATCCTAAATCTGTTGAGTGTAGTGTAGGTAGTGTGTTTATTAAAATGTGGAGTCCTGAGTATATTCCTGAAGGATGTCCTCCTTCTTCTTACGTAACACTGGAGTTTGATAGAACAAGTAAAAACTATAAACCAATTAAAATGATATGGTGTGATGGAGGGATAAGACCTCCACATCCTGATCTTATTCCTGTAAATGAATCATTAGGTGAGCCAGGTGGTGGAAATGGGGTAATGATGATTGGATCTAGAGGTATTATTACCTCTGGAACATATGGATTAACACCTAAACTATACAGAAAAAATAGAGAAACTTTAAGATTTGATACTGATAATCAACCTGAACCAGAATTTGGACATGTAAGAAAATGGATTGATGCTTGCAAGTCAGGATTTAATAGTGAAGAACATAAAAGTTTGACTTCATCTTTTGACTATTCTGGACCTATGACAGAAACAGTTCTTATGGGAAATATAGCAATCAGAAGTTATATGTTAAGGTTTAAAACGGATCCTTCTACTCACTTAGGGTTTTCTAATGGTGGTTTTGATTATACTGGAAGAAAAAAACTCTTGTGGGATGGTGAAAATATGAAAATTACAAACTTTGATGAAGCAAATCAGTTTGTTACTAGAGAGTATAGGGCTGGTTGGGAAGTTTAGAATTCAAAGTCTAATCCCAATTTATTTTTTAGATCTATTAAGTTTTTATTTTTTTTACTTAAGTATTCATACTTGTCTTGGTTCGTGTAGATAGTTTTTGGTTTTTCTACTAAATTAACGATTTTATCTATTTTTATTTTTTCAATAAATTTTGAATTTATAAAACTCGTTAATTCTGGTTTCATATTTTCAAATATTGAAGATTCCAGTTCATTATCTAATTGAAATATTGAATGGTTTTCTTTATTAAAAGATATTTTTTTCTTTAAAATAGCTATCTCAGATTTCTTATTTTTATTATTAGCATACTCTAAAATTATTTTATTAAATGATTCCTCATTAAAATTTAATTTATTGATTTTATCATTATTTTCTACTTTCTTTTCTTTTTTGGTTTTGGAAGAAATATTATTTGTTTTAAGTAAATCTTTAAGATTTGGAGTTTCTTTAGGTTTTATATCTTTTTTCTGAACAACTTTATTTTTTTTAACAGTTTCTTTAGATTCTACTTTTTTTGTTTTGGTAGAAACTAAATCTTCTTTAAGATTTTTAATTTCTACATTTATTTTTTTAGTTTTTTTTTTGTTTAGTTTAGATAGTTTTACTAGTGTTATTTCAGTATGAATTCTAGTATTGCTTGTCATTTTATAATTGATATCACATTGATTTAATATATCAATACATTTTTCAATAAAATTTGATGATATGAGTTGTGCTTGTTCTTTGAATTTTAATTTTTCACTCTTTGAAACTTCTAATAGTTCAATGATTTTTTCATTTTGACAAACTAGGAGATTTCTGAAGTGAATAACAAGTCCTGTAATAAGGTTATAGCTTTCAAATCCTTTGGCTAGTATTTCATTATGAAGTAATAAAGCTGAGGATATATCTCCATTGAATAAATGATTAGATATTTTAAAAAAATATTCGCTATCTAAAATATGTAAGTTTTTAGTTACACTGTCAAGTGTTATTTTGGCATCTTTAGAAAAAGTTTTAATTAGGTCAAGAATTGATAAAGCGTCTCTCATAGCTCCATCAGCTTTTTGAGCTATAATATGAAGTGCTTCATCATCAAACTCTATATTTTCAATATTTAATATTTCTTTAAGCTTATTTTTTATGTCTTCTATCTCAATTCTATTAAAATCATAAATCTGACATCTTGATAAGATTGTAGGAATTACTTTATTTTTTTCTGTAGTAGCTAATATAAAAATTGCATATGATGGTGGTTCTTCTAATGTCTTTAAAAAAGCATTGAAGGCTGCATTTGATAACATATGTACCTCATCTATTATATAAACTTTATATTTTCCTGCTTGAGGAGCATACCTGACCTGATCTATTAAATTTCTAATGTCATCAACAGAATTATTTGATGCTGCATCTAGTTCATAGATATTTAAATTATTAGTATTGTTTAATGGATTGTCATTGCTAAACCCATTTATTTGATTTGCAAGAATTCTTGCACATGATGTTTTTCCTACTCCTCTTGGTCCACAAAAAAGAAGAGATTGAGCTACTTTATTATTATCAATAGCATTTTTGAGTGTTGTAGTGATATGATTTTGACCTACAACATCTTTGAAATTTGTTGGTCTATATTTTCTTGCTGATACTACATACTTTTCCATTGATGTAAATTAAATAAATTAGATTTGCGCTACAATTTTGTTCTTTGTTTTTTGGGGTTGACTGGAATTGACAGTATGATAGATTATATTTTTGCATGTCGGGTGATGGTAAACATCCGTAATCAAATACTAAAATTTATAAACGGCGAACGTAATTACGAATACGCTATGGCGGTTTAAATTCTAAGAATTTAAAAAGTCACATCAAAATTAGTTGGTGATCTTTGACTAATTAATATGATGTCATAAAGAGGTCTACCTTTAGGATAATTCTATGGGTCTAATTGGGAAATTTAATAGATAAGGATAGATTTTGGTTGATATTTTCCTACTCTATTTCGAAAATTAATAATTATCTAAGCATGTAGATGAAATATGGTTTCCATATCTGGACGCGGGTTCGAATCCCGCCAACTCCACTAAAGCGGAATATTTAAGCAGAGAATACTTAGTAGGACTATTATTCATTCATATGGGCTATTGTTCTAAATAATTCTATTGCAACTATTTTGCTTGCGTAGGGATTATTGAAGCGATCATTATAGTTTTTATTAGCAGAGTTTTTTACTATCACAGTTTTTGTTGAGCGATTGACATAGATAAATTGGTTGTAAATTCCTATTGCTATAAATTCTTCTTCTTTTCCATATTTTTGTGAAGTACCAGGTATCCACCACTGATATCCGTATCCTATATTTGGATGTGCAGAATTAACACTTGTGGCTTCTAAGTGCTCCCCATTAATAGAAGTTGATTCTAATACCCATTCTTCTGGAACGATTTCTAATCCTTTCCATCTTCCACTATCTAAAAATAATTTTCCCATTTTAGTATAATCCCTTATAGTAGCATTTAATCCTCCAAGTGCCATTTCCATACCCTTTCCATCCACTAGCCAGTATCCATTATTTTCCATTCCTATTTTTTTCCATATTTTTTCTTCCAAATATTCAGTTAAAGATTTTCCTGTTGTTTTCACTATAATCATAGCAAGCACATGAGTGTTGATACTTACATAATGATTGAATGTTCCTGGAGTTATTTTATTTTTTAGTGTTGCAGTAAACGCATCTTGAGAATCCCCAAGAACAAATCCTCTCCAATATCTGTTGATATCTGAATTTATATCTGAATATGTTTCATCAAATCTAATCCCGCTTGACATTTGTAATAACTCTCTTATTTTTACTCCATTATAACCTGATGAGCTTAACTCAGGCAAATATTTCTCAACATTATCTTCAATACTTTTAATGTAACCCTCATTAATAGCGATTCCCATAAGTGCAGAGACAAAAGATTTAGCTACAGACCAAGAGATATGTCTAGTATTTTTATTTTGTCCTAAATAATAAGATTCAAAGGAGATACTATCTTCATGTAGAACAAGGAATCCTTGCGTATAGGAAGAATCTAAATACTTTTTTGTATTAAATAATTTTTTTTCATATTCAAATTCCTTGGGTAGGTCTATAGGTTTTCTATCAGGAAACACAAAAATATTATCAGAATTATATATTTCTTTGGTATCAAAATATTCATCCATTTTCAAATATGTATCAGCGAAATTATCGAGATTCAGGGCGATATCAATTTTTTCTATTCTTTCTTTATTATTAGTGGATGAACAAGAGTAGATAAGAAGGTAAATACAAAAAATTCTTAAACAATTCATTTCTTTAGAAGAATATTCTTTATTCTATTTTCAGATATTATTATTTGATAATTTTCGGAAATAGTAAATAAATTTTTATTTAAACTTTCTCTATCACTTTCAATTGTCCTTATAAGTAGATCAATTTCTTGATTTTGAAAATCACTCTTATTAGGTGAGTTTTCATAAAAACTTAGTCTATCATATTTTGCTTTTACATTTGACTGAAGTTTTATAGTTTCTTGTAATAGGTTTTTGATCTCATTATCATCTCTTGATAGTACCTCATTAATTACAGATAGAACAGCTCCACTTGCCCCAATAATTGGTCCTGCTAATCGAACTGCTTTTCTAGAGCCATCTGAATTGGCAGATATAACTCCCACTACTGCTCCTAAAAATGTTATTCCAGCAGCAGAAAAAGTTCTTATCTTTCTATTGTTTTTAGAAGTAGATTCAATCCATTTAAGATTATCATTTATTTCATCAAGACCTTTTTTATGATTTGTTAATTCTGAAATAAGTTCAGTAATTTTTTCTTGAACTTTCATAGGATTGATTGTGTTCATTACAACAACTTCAAGAGAAATTTGAGAAGATAATCCTGATAAGTCATATGCTTTTAATTCTAAATTATAATTTTGGGTGCTGTTTACTTTATCAGCATGATTATAATCTACATTGAATGTTAATTTTTTATTCTTTTTATCTAGTTTCATTCCTCTAGGTAATTGAGCTCCAATATTTTCTATAATTATTGAATCATTTACATTTGGATCATTAACAGGTATTTTATATTCGTAGTTTTCTCCTTCTTTTACAATCCATTTTGATGTCTTACTAAAGACAGGAGCAAAATTGTTTTCTGAATAGATTATTTTAAAAGTATCTACATCAAATTTTTTAGGATTATTTTGTTTATAAACAGTTAATTTAAAATTGAATATTTTTTCTAATTCGTTAATATTATTTGGGTTTATTTTCCATAATATTCTACCGCTTATAGGATCAAAATCATCAATAGGGGCATTTGTTTCAAGCTTAAATAAGTTACTGTTATCACCATCTGAAATAATTGGCAAATAATTGTAGCTATAACTATTTCTAATGATTTTATCTATTTGTTTGTTTATAATTTTTGGAGCATAATCAAGATTGTTTATTTCAATAAAAAAATTGTAGTTACTAAATGAAAAATTATTTTCATGAGCATATAAATTCCATGTTAAAAACTTATTTAATGCTTGTTCATTATTAGGAATAAAGTCAAAATATATTCTCTTACTACTTTTGTCATAAATAATTTTTCCATTTTCAATAGTTCTATAATTAGGATTATCATTAAAATAATAATTAAAAATGATGTCATTATTTCCTCCTTTTAGTTGGATTATCATCGACAGTGTATCTCTTTCATTAATGTTTATGTTATTTTTTAAATAAGAAACCTCATTTGATATTAGTTGATTGTTATTAATTTTTACATTTATTAATTCAAATGAAATTTTATTAATAATTTTTATATTTGAAATAGAAATCGTGTCATGATTTTTAATTGTATCACTGTTTATGTCTTGGCTAACAACTTTATTAAAATAAAAAATGCTTAATAAAAGAAAAAAATATTTGTTCATGTAACTTTCCTGGAATGCTAATATATAATTTTGAAATATATTTATAAAATTAAATAAATATTACCTAATCATATGTTTAAGTGTTTTATATTATTTTCAATCTTCTTTTTTTCATATCAAAAAGAATTTCCAACAGATTGGGTTTTAAAAAAAAATAAAAATCAAATAAAAGTTTATCTTAGAAACCTTGATTATAATTCCAAGCAATATTGTGCCGAAACTATTGTTGAAGCAGATATTAATTCAGTTTCATCACATATTTTAGACTTTAATAATTCTTTTAAATGGATGTATAAATTAAAATCAAGTAAAATTTTATCTAAAGAATCTGATAGTCTTTTTTATGTTTATTTTATTGTAAAAATGAACTGGCCTTTAAAAAATAGGGATCTGGTTTCTGATGTTATTGTATCTAAAACAGAAAATGAAATTATAATTGAATTAAATTCAGTTCCAGGTCATATGGAAATAAATCCTAATTTTGAGAGGATTAAGGATACAAAATCAGTTTGGAAATTAGAATATCTTACAAAAAATAAAACTAAAGTTTCACTGCAGAGTTATGCTGTGATTGAAGGAATACCTACTTTTATTTCTGATTTTTTTATATTAGAAAGTCCTCTATATTCATTAAATAATTTAAAAGATAATTTTTAAATTCTTTCGATTTGAGCACCTATATTTTTTAGTCTATTTTCAATATCACTATACCCTCGATCTATTTGATCAGCATTATTTATTATACTCTCTCCATCTGCAGATAGTGCTGCTATTAATAGTGAAATACCTGCTCTTATATCAGGCGAAGTCATTTGAATACCTTTAAGAGATATTTTTCTATCTAGACCAATGACTGTAGCTCTATGCGGGTCACATAATATTATTTGAGCCCCCATATCTATTAATTTATCAACAAAAAATAATCTACTTTCAAACATTTTTTGATGAATTAAAACAGTTCCTTTAGCTTGAATTGATGTCACTAAGGCTATGCTCAATAGATCTGGAGAAAATCCTGGCCAAATAGCATCTGAAATAGTCATAATAGATCCATCAATAAAAGATTCAATTTCATAGTGTTCTTGACTTGGTATATGGATAGAGTTATCATCTATATTCATTTTAATTCCAAGTCTTTTAAAAGTATTAGGAATAATACCTAAATTTTCAACATTAACATTTTTTATTAAAATATCTGATTGTGTCATTGCTGCCATTCCAATAAAACTTCCAATTTCAATCATATCAGGAAGTATTTTGTGATTTGTTCCTTTTAATTTATCTATACCAGAAATTTTTAAATAGTTGGATCCAATTCCTTTAATTATAGCACCCATTGAACTTAACATTTTACAGAGCTGTTGAATATAGGGCTCACATGCAGCATTATAGATGGTTGTCTTACCTTTAGCTAGTACTGCAGCCATAATAATATTCGCTGTTCCAGTGACAGATGCTTCATCTAATAATATGTTTGTGCCACTTAGTCTTTCAGCATGAATTTTAAATACAGTATTATTATTTTCTACTGTAAATTTTGCACCTAGTTCTTCTATTCCAAGTAAGTGAGTATCAATTCTTCTTCTTCCAATTTTATCACCTCCTGGTTTTATGATGTAAGCAGATCCAAATCTAGATAACATTGGTCCCATCATCATTATTGAACCTCTAATTTTAGATGATTTTTCAAAAAATTCTTTAGTTTTTGTAAAACTTACATCAATATTTTTAGCTTCAAATGAATATGAAGTTTCATTAATTTTATTAACATTAACACCAACACCTTTTATTAAATCAATTAAAAGATTAACATCTTTAATATTAGGAATATTTTCGATTTTTACTTTTTCTTCTGTTAGAAGAACAGCACAGAGAACTTGAAGAGTTTCGTTTTTTGCTCCTTGTGGATTAATTTCACCTTTTAGATTTTTTCCACCTAAAATTCTAAATGAACTCATTACATTTTTCTTTTTCGGAATGGTCTTTTAGGTCGAATATTTTTTCTAGGATAGGAATTACTTCCTCTTTCTTTAGTAACCTTATGAAACAAATTTAATTCTTGAACTTTATTTAAATCTATGGTAAGCTTCTTATCAGATAATTCTTTTATATGTTCAATAATTACGCTGTTATCAATAGATTCTTTATTCCACATTCCAAAGAATGATTTCATTATTTTACCTATTTGAACTACAGCAGATTCCTTTTCTTGGTCATCTTTTAATTTACTGGCTTTTTCAATCAGAATTTCAATTGTTTTACCATAGTGCTTATATTTTATTATATTTTTTGGGTACGGTAACCTTGTTGGCTTTGCTTCAATACTTTTTTTTATTGGTTTAGGGAATGGACTATCTATGTCTAAATCATAATTTGACATAATATATAAATCATCCCATAATTTTGCATCTACTTCATTTTGATCTCTCAAATCTGGATGAGTTATTTTCATCATTTCTATTAGAGTTTTTGATAATTCATTTCTCTTTTCTTTTTCTTTAAATGTTCTTAGATGATCAACTAATTTATGAAAATTTCTTCCGTACTCCCGTAGTGCTAACTTGCTTCTTGTTGTGTTATACTCCATTTTTTAAACTTTTTTCAAAACTAACTAATTTTTTTATTAATTAAGTATTAGATTCATTTACTTATTTAAAATGGATTACTTAAAAGATTTAAATAGTTTTCAAAAAGCTGCAGTAACACATACTGAAGGACCTTGTTTGGTTATAGCTGGAGCTGGTTCTGGAAAGACTCGAGTTCTTACTTATAGAATTGCACATCTAATAAAAGAACATAAAATCGATCCTTTTTCAATCTTGGCTTTGACTTTTACTAATAAGGCTGCCAATGAAATGAAAAATAGGATTGAGAGTATTGTTGGTACTGATGCTAGAAGTTTATGGATGGGTACTTTTCATTCTATTTTTTCTAGAATACTTAGAGCTGAAGGACACAAAATTGGTTATCCATCTAATTATGTAATATATGATACTCAAGATTCTAAATCTTTAATAAAATTAATAGTAAAAGAACTTATTTTAGATCCTAAAATATATAAGGAAAATTACGTTTATAATAGAATTTCAAATGCTAAAAATAAGTTAATATCTTATTCTGAATATGTAAATAATGCTTTAATTCAGGAGGAAGATGCTCTGTCTTTAAGACCTAAAATTGGAGAAATTTATAAAATTTATGTTAAGAGATGTTTTAAATCCCAGGCAATGGATTTTGACGATTTATTATTTAATACAAATGTTCTTTTTTCTGATCATATAGATGTTTTAAATAAGTATCAGCAAATATTCAAGCATGTTTTAATAGATGAGTTTCAAGACACAAATCATTGCCAATATTTAATTACTAAAAAACTTGCATCAGTTCATAGAAATATATTTGTAGTTGGTGATGATGCTCAGAGTATATATGCATTTAGAGGAGCTGAAATAAAAAATATATTAAAGTTTGAAGATGATTTTGATGATTTAAAAGTTGTTAAACTTGAACAAAATTATAGATCTACTAAAAACATAGTTAATGCTGCAAATTCAATTATTGAAAAAAATCAATCTAAAATAAGTAAGGACGTGTGGACGAAAAATGAGGAAGGAGAATTAATATCTGTTAAAAAAGCATTTTCTGATAATGAGGAAGGAAGGATGATATCAAATTTAATATTTGAAGAAAAACACAGGAAACAATTAACTAATTCAAATTTTGCAGTTTTGTACAGAACAAATAGTCAATCTCGTTCAATGGAAGAAGCTTTAAGAAGAATAGGCATTAAGTATAAAGTTTTTGGAGGTGTTTCATTTTATCAAAGAAAAGAAGTTAAAGACTTATTAGCTTATTTGAGATTTGTTATTAATCATAATGATGAACAATCTTTTAGAAGAATAATTAACTATCCAAGAAGGGGGATTGGATTAACAAGTATTGATAAAATAATTTTAACTTCTAATGAAGAAAATAAGTCATTGTGGGAAATACTTAAAAATGCAAGTAATTATTTCAATAGAAGAGTTCTTAAGTCTTTAATTCCTTTTGTAGATATGATTAGATCTTTTGAAATATTTAATAATAATAATGATGCTTATGTGAGTGCTTCTCATATAGCATCAACTTCTGGATTACTTGAAGATTTATATAATGATAAAAGTATTGAAGGTATTAGTAGATTTGAAAATATCCAAGAATTATTAAATTCAATTAAGGAATTTGTTGATAACTCTGAAAATTCTTCCTTTAATATTGATAAATTCTTACAAGAAATATCATTAATGACTGATCAAGACTCTGATGATGATTCTGATGAAGAATATATATCTTTAATGACCATTCATATGGCTAAAGGTCTTGAATTTCCAGTTGTTTTTGTTGTTGGTGTTGAAGAAGATTTGTTTCCTTCTCAAATGATGATTACAACAAGAGAAGATCTTGAAGAAGAGAGAAGACTTTTTTATGTTGCTATAACAAGATCAATGAATAAACTTTATTTGACTTATTCTAATACTAGGTATAGATATGGTATGTTAAAAGATTGTCAGATGAGTAGATTTATTAAAGAAATAAACCCATTATATCTTGAAAATGAATCTAATCTTGTGAATAAATCATTTATAAAAAATGTTTTGAGAGAAAAGAGGAAAAATATAAAGCCTATTTCTAAATTGTCAAAAAATAATATCAATTCTCAATTTGCATCTAGTAATATTAATGAATTAAAGGAAGGTGTAAATGTTCAACATCCTTCATTTGGTAGTGGTGAAATAATGAAAGTTGATATTGATGCGAATCAAAAAAAAGCTATAGTAAAATTTAAATCTGTGGGAGAGAAGACTTTATTATTAAATTTTGCTAAATTAAAAATTATAAAATAATGGAAGTTTTAGGTATAGACATTGGTGGTTCTGGAATTAAAGGAGCAATTGTTGATACTAAATCAGGAAAACTTCTTTCAGATAAAATTAGATTTTCTACACCTGACACATCTACTCCTAAATTAATTTTAAAAGGTATTAATGATAATATAATTAAGAAATTAAAATGGAATGGAAAGATAGGTTGTGGATTTCCTGGAATTGTAAAAGAAAATAAAATTTATTCCTCAGTTAATATTAGTAAAAAATGGGTTGGAGTAAATTTGAAAAACAAATTTTTAAAAAAATTTGATTTGAAATGCGTAGTTTGTAATGATGCTGATGCAGCAGGTATTGCTGAGATAACTTTAAATAAGGATTTAAATACTAAAGGAACTGTTATAATAATTACAGTTGGAACAGGTCTT
>Ga0208879_1003274_pt1 | contig 13431 bp, 11 predicted proteins | sample Knorr_S15_td_Bot_FD_185605 | JGI IMG/M metagenome (GOLD analysis project Ga0208879, IMG submission 185605) | Marine microbial communities from Southern Atlantic Ocean transect - Knorr_S15_td_Bottom_ad_5009_LV_A (SPAdes) (version 2) | ecosystem: Environmental > Aquatic > Marine > Oceanic | place...
CAGTAAACCGTCCCAATGGATTTGGGAATTCCAATCAAAATCTCCACCCATGGTATCTAAATAGGAAGTTAGCTTTTCAACTGCTGTATCAAGTGCCTGCCGATGCGTGGAGACCTGTTGCGATGTTAACGCCACATATTTAGGTGGCTTCGATTTTAGCTTCGTCAGTATCTGCTGCAAATTCAAAGAAGGCAGCGACTGAACCCAACTCTCCAACCCTTGCCGTGTTTGCTCTGCCAATAACCGGTGCTTTTTAGTCAGTTCTGGCAAGGCACTTATATAATGGTCGCGAATGGCAACGATTTCTGCTTTCCGAGCTGCCTTACCTTTATTTAAAACAGCACTGAGCTGATCGTAATTCAGCACAGACCTTAATTCATCTTTCCAACGGTCCTTTTTTTGCCCGTCGATCAACTGCCGTGATGTTGATTCTGTTTTCTTGATGGCAGCAGCAAGATCATCCCCCGTCACACGTTGTGGGCCAACAAGCCCCACCAATAACAGCAACAAACCGTACGCTATTTTCTCAGATACTCTACGCGTCATTCTTATGCTCCCAAAATCCTTATTTACATGATCAGATGAAAGATCGATCATCTCTTGTTCATTACATCCAACACATTGAAATTTCAACATGTAAGCGCTCGTCGATCGTGAATCTTTTGTCTACAACAAAATCAATATCAAACCGCACAGTATTCTTTCCCAGATTACCGATTCCCGCAAGTTCAACTTAGCTATCAAATCCCCCTGAACTAACTGTTTTCCGTGTTTTATTTCATAATAAACCAAATTCAACTAAAACTCGTCTTACCTCCAAATACACTTTTCACGAATAATACGATTGCTGTTTTTCTTTACTTGTTCCTCGCTTCCACCAACACATCACAATGTGCTCGGCAACATCATTCAACACTAAAAATATACATCTGCGGTTACAGTTGAATAACATCTGCTGTTGGGCGCTAGTGGCTTGTCTTGCTGGGTTTGCTGGATGTTCACAGTGGCGTTTGCCAAAAATTGATCCCAGCGGTGCTCGATTATTCCAACCGGAACAATCTACCACGATTGCACATCCCTTCCGCGATACCGAACTAGTAGGTAGCTTTCCCAACCCATTCCCGCAGCCCGCTTTTCAAAAACCTGCGCCACCCGCATCATTTGCAGATTCTGAAAATAGATTCAACTCACAACAGGGGCTATCGGCAGCAGCAAACCAAACCACACGCCCTGGCAGTCTGTGGATATCGTCAAAGGTAATAGCTGCGCCGGTGGGCAGCACCGTTGTCCTGAAAGCAGGTCTACGAGGTCGAGAAGGCAAGCTACGGATCGGACGAAAGTTGGAATGGACGATTGCACCAAAACCCGAGGGTAGTCTGGCAAAATTTGAAGCTGCCGGCGGTGGTAACCCCAATGGCTTTCGCTGGTTATTCCCAAAATACGGTAACCAAGTAACGGACACTTACGCCCACACTATCTCATCGGAACGCGCTGAACTTGTCCACAATGACACCACAACCCTCATGGACGATGTCACCGTCTCACGTGGGGAAAGTTGGGTCACGATAAGTGCTGAACAGGTCGGTACCACAAAAATCCTAGTTGGAGCGGCGACCGAAACGGAATGGGATAAACAATATCGAGACATCCACGTGCATTGGATCGATGTCCAATGGAAATTCCCTACATCGCTTTCAATTCCCGCAGGTACACAGCCACTGCTGACGACATCTGTGATACGAAAATCTGACAACACACCACTGACAGATTACATCGTACGATATCGCATCATCGGTAACCGCCAAGCCACCCTATCCACAGCACAAAACAATGAACAGCTAGATTCCATCGACGTCCACAGCGATCACCTTGGCCAAGCTGCTGTTCGCGTCACGTCTAACCAAGCTCAAGCGGCTAGCGTACAAGTGCTCATGGAAATCATCCGCCCAGCAAATGCGGCGCAACAAACCCCAGATATGATAATCGGCGTTTCTTCCGCACAAGTTACGTGGAACGCTCCCGCGTTAAAAATTTCAGCCAGGGGGCCAACGACTACCGAGATTGGAAAACCGATCCGCTTACAAGTTTCCGTGACTAACCCCGGGAATCAAGTAGCTACAAACGTCACGATGACTCAGATCTTACCATTTGCTGTCAACGTGGAATCTAGTAACCCCATTGCGAACATCATTGGCCGCCAAGCTACCTGGAATCTCGGAGACATCCCACCCCGCACACAAAAGCAAATTACGGTTGAATATCAGGCTCATGAAGTTGGTTCGATTGACCAAGTACTTACGGTGACCTGCCAAGAGGGGCTCGAGGCATCATCACAAACGGTCACCAAAATAATTGAATCTCCATTAGAGATCCAAATAACCGGCCCCGAAACTGCCAGCCTCAACGAGATAGTTGAATATCAAATATTGATGCACAATCGATCGAACCGAGCCATTGATCGAGTCCAACTGGTACAAACACTTGGCCTCGGATTTATTCATGTCTCACGAACCAACCCACAGGGTAACCCAACCGTACGTAAGGTCGGTTTTCAAGCGACTAATATCCAACCTGGCCAAACGGTGGTTAAGAAACTATCTCTACGAATCACACAATCCGGTAAGCTATGTCATCAACTGCAGGCAACACTCGCAACCGGACTCATCATCAATAAGGAAACTTGTGTGCAGGTAACGCCGAACACCAGCACATTGGACGATTCGCCCCAAGCAGTAACCGACAGCCTCGCAGTAGCGATGAAGGGTCCCCTGCAGTTCGCCAACAACTCGACGAACACACATCGTTTCCGCATCACAAACCAATCCAACAACCCCATCACAAACATCACTATCGACGTTTTGTTACCTGCATCTTTGGAATCTCAGTTGGCAAGCGAAGGGCACCGTCGTCAGGGTCAATCTATTATATTGGATGTGTCCACTCTGGCACCCACTCAATCCCACACGCTCGTAATTCAGAGTTTAGCAACGCAAGAAAGTGATGACGAGACGATTCACTTACGAGTTATTGGAGATGGAATTGAAGCGATCGAAAAACAAATTTCAATTCAAGTCACAGCGGCAGAGGAAACCAATCCACTTGATCTTTCACCCGACGGTATCAAACCTGCTGCGGAAAATCCACAACACGACCCAGCTTCTGATCTCGGTGACCTCGATCAACCCGTCATTCCGGCAGAGCCGGCAATAGCGCCACCAGAACTGCAACTGAAATTAGCGGTTCTTAATGAGCCCATTGAAAACGGAAGCCCAAATACGTTTTTTCTGTATTTACAGAACACCGGTAAGTCAGCCGCATCCAATATCGAAATCAAGGTTTCCGCACCCACAGGAATGATTATTACTGCGATTAAGCACTCGGCCGCGACAGCACAACAACTCAGCGAGTCCATTGCCGAAGATCAACTCAGTGCGACATTACCCGTTATTCAATCGCTGGAACCTAACCAAAAAGTCATCCCTTATAAGATACATGTCAAAGCCGTTACGACTGGAGTCCATAAACTCAACGTGGCCGTATCCGCAACTGGACTCGTCGCGCCAATAACGGCAAGTGACACCACTCGAATCCTCGCACCTAATTAGCTCGTACTCACTACCCACACATATTCTGATTGCAGGAAGACGTGTTGTAACATGCCGTGTTGTGTCATTCTTTATCATGAAACACCAGACGACGCTACCGTAGATTCTCACTTGGATTTCATGCTCCAAGCCAACGATGAGCTACTCACGTGGCGGTGGGGTGAAATCCCACAGGACAACCGAGTGTTCGTCGCCGCGCGGCTGGTCAATCACCGCGTTGAATACTTGACGTTACAAGGCAAGCTTTCTGGTAACCGTGGGACCGTCACACGCATCGACCACGGAACCTTTGAGCCGCCCATTGATAACGCTCAGCAGCAGTTTTCGATTCTTATACAAACCACCAAACTTCAAGGTGAACTTGTGGCCCAGGCGCTTGCCGACGAACAATGGGAATTTCGTTTTTTCCCCAAGAACCCGTAAAACAATCTGTCGCGGCCCCTACTAATCCAAATCTGCGGTGACTTCGACAACATCATCGTCAATAGAAAGTTCACTGACTGATATGTTCTTTTGCTTGTTCTTAATACGTACCTGACTCGGTATCGTCACGACAGCCACCTCGCGATTGGTCCCCGGCTTCCATTGAAAATCGACGCCCTGACGAGCCATGGCCGATTCAATTTCATCAAACGCTCGCTTCATACGGACCGGTATACTACCCGCGTGGACACTCACGATGCGAATCTCAAGCGTGTTCGGATCAGCTCCTAGTTCAATCCGTACAACGATCGAAATCACCACGGTAAACCGTGGACGTTCAATCTTAAAATACAACGTCTGTTGGTGTTTTCCCAGCTCTATGCGCGGCTGTTTAATGCCCTCAGGTAAGGCCCTGCTCGATTGAGGCCCTAATTCCATAGCCAGCCACGCATTGATTTGCTGCTCACTCACCTCAAGAACCAGTTTATCGCGATGCCATATATCGTCTTTGATGTTGGCAACGGTTTCTTGCAGCGCTACCAAATGCGGTTGATGCACTTCATTTTCAACAGCCAAGGCGGTTTGGTAATTCAGAGGTACGGTCTGCAATAACCAGAGAATCAATAAGCACGCCAACAATATCAACACGGACACTGCGAGCAATATGTGTAAGATCCGCCGCCACCTTTTTTTGATACGTTGCATGACTTACTACAAAGCCTTTTAAACCGTGAGACGCGAGTTGCCTACGCGTTTGCAAATTGTATCAACGCGTATTTCTTTTTCCCACGCCGTAGGACAATCACTGTTTCGCTCGCTAGATCACTCGCTGTTAACACATAATCCAATGAATCGATACGGCAATTGTTCACATAGCCACCGCCCTGTTCAATTGCTCGCCGCGCATCACTCCGACTTGTGCACAACCCAGATTCGACTAGAGCATCAATCATTGTAAATTCATTGCTACCTAACCGATCTCGACTAGCGGACACGCTGGGCACATCCGCAAAGATATCCAACAACTGACTGTCATCTAAATCATGGATTTCCGAGCCAAAGAATATCTCGGTAGCCTGTAGCGCCACTGCAAATCCCTCTGCGCCATGAACATTACGAGTCACTTGTTCTGCTAGACACTTCTGGCTCGATCGTAAATGTGGCTCAGCTTGACGAGATTCATCTAGTTTTTGAATCTCCGCCATTTCCAATTCTGTCAAAAAACGCAAACACTTGCCTGCATCATCATCGGAAATGTTAACCCAATATTGGTAGAACTTGTATGGGCTTGTCCGCTTGGGATCGAGCCAGATTGCGCCCGATTCTGTTTTTCCCATTTTTGTTCCGTCAGATCGAGTCAACAATGGACAGGTCATCCCTTTGAGGGCAAGTCCATGCATGCGACGACCAAGATCAATCCCAGCCGTGATATTTCCCCATTGATCGCTGCCGCCTACTTGCAATTCACAGCCATATGCTTGGTGTAAGTGCACGAAGTCGTAAGCTTGCAGTAACATGTAACTGAACTCGGTATAGCTCAAACCATCTTTGATCGGCTGATCTTTCCAACTCTTTTGAACCTGGGCACCATCGAGCCGGCTTTTGACGGAATCTTTTCCAAGCATCACATTGACTGGAAAATTCTTCCCAATATCACGCAAGAACTCCAAGAATGTGATGGGCTGCATCCAATCCAAATTGTTCGCGAGAATTGCATCACCGCCAGACTCTTCAAAATCTAGAAAGCTCTCCATTTGGCACTTGATTGCCACAGTATTGGCTGACAATTGCTCAACCGTTAATAGATTACGCTCTTGGCTTTTACCACTAGGGTCCCCAATCATCCCAGTGGCACCGCCGATCAATGCAATCGGTCGATGTCCCGCTTGTTGAAAACGACGCAATATCATCACTTGCATCAGATGCCCAATGTGCATACTGTCCGCCGTGGGATCAAAGCCGATATACAACGTCCGCGGTTTTTCCTGGAGCCACGGATCAAGTTCAGCGGTTGTTTGATGGATTAAGCCTCGTTCCGAGAAATCAGCCAGTCCCATGTTCATAGTATCGGTATCATTCATAGCAGTCACATCATTCGCGTCTTCAAAACAGTTGTTTATTATGTTTTGATTATGTCAAATCGCGACGTTTGTGGATACGACGCATTCTAAAAGTTCACCGGCTATTAGCAAAAAACACCGGCTTTTAAAACGTTATGTGAAATAGCTATCGCCACATATCATCGAGTGGATTAGTAGGCGTATCTAACTTTGGTTTCGGCAAAGCACGCATCGCCATTTCAACAAAGCGCAGATCACCTTGGGTCGTAATTTTTCGGTTGAGCGGAGAACCTTTTACAATTTGAACATCGTAGCCTGCCCACTCAAGTAATTGAGCTTCATCTGTTGCCTGCGCGTAGTTTTCAACGTTGGTATACGCCGCTTCTAAGAACTCACGCTTGCAAACTTGAGGCGTTTGAGCTTCCCATAACCCTTCGCGTTCGACAGTTTCCTGAACCTTTCCATCCACCACTCGCTTGACCGTAGAAACAATCGGAGTCGCTAGGATTGCCGCACCGCTGCGTTGCGCCTCCATAAACAACTCGTCAATCCAAATCTCTGAGATGCAAGGACGAGCCGCATCATGGACTGCAATCAACTCCACTCCGGCTTGAACTTTTGCGAGCCCTTTTTGGACAGAACTGGCTCGAGTCGCTCCACCGATGGTCACATCCACACCTAATATTGCAGTTTCAGCGCCAAACCGAATACTAAAATCCTCTCGGTCTTCTTCAGCAATAACTAGGATCACTTGTTTTACGTCATTGCGATTGATAAATCGATCCACACAATGCAACCACACCGCACGATTCTTTAGCGGTGCAAACGGCTTCTTGTAATGGTCATCACGAAAGCGACTGCTCTTGCCCGCAGCCACAATTATGACAGCGACATGTCCAGAGTGCCCCGTCAGTCCTGTGGATTCCTGTTGTTGCATCTAATTCCGCCTCACTCAGTTCTTTCGTACATCGCTTGTAATATTGAATCAAATTTTGCAGCAATCTGAGAGCGTCGTAATGTCCCTTTAGGAGTCAGCATATCATTTTCCGGCGTCCAAGGTGACTGCACCAATGCCACTTTTCGAATTTGCTCGTGGGGAGCGAAATCGTGTAGTTGCTGCTCAACAACTTTATAGAACCATTGTTCAACGTTGGGACTATCCACCCAAACAGCAGGATCTCCCGACAAGTCTAATCGATTTACGAATTGTTCCCAATTTGGATGGACCAATGCCACTAAATAATCATAACCGTGACCGTACACCATCACTTGTTCTATAACCGCATGCTCTTGTAATTCCGTTTCCAGCAACTCTGGCCAAATATTCTCACCGATGGTTGTCACGATCATCTCGTCGAGGCGTCCGGTAACAAACAAAAATCCATCATCGTCAAGGCGACCTAAATCGCCGGTTTTAAACCAACCAGCTTCGAAGTTAGCTGAGGTTAGAGCAGCATCTCGAAAATACCCTGCAAAAACATGTGGACCCCTGATTTGAATCTCACCTACGTCGCTGATCCGCACATCCGTCTTGTTCAGTGGCTTCCCAACAGACCCAATTCGTTGTGTGTTGCGGCTATTTAACGTTGCCACTGGCGAGGTTTCCGTCAGGCCATATCCTTCGAGCATTGTGATACCACGTTGCTGAAAAAAATAAAACGTTGCATCGTCCAATGCCGCCCCACCAGAATTAACTTGATTTAGCCGACCACCCCACACGCTCGAGTCTTCCTTGCCCGTTAAATCTGCTGCCTCTAGCAACCGCCGAAAGTACAACGGCACTCCATTGATGTGCGTCGGCTGGATATGTGTTAAGTCCGAGATCGCGTTTTTCTTATCTGAGGCAAGTGTCAAGCGATGCCCACCAACAATCCACGCATACAAGTCACAGGTGCGAGCAAATGCATGGAACAACGGCAAAAAGCAATATTGATGATCCGCTTGGTCAAACCCGTATCGATGTAAAGTCTGCTCAGCATCGAAAGCCAAATTGCCGGCACTCAACATGACACCTTTTGGCGCCCCAGTGGTCCCGGAGGTATAGATAATTGTAGCTATTCGATCGGAATCACACTCAGCCGGCAATTCCTGCTTTCCATCTATTTTAACCAAGCTCATGATCTCGTCCCACGATCCTAGCACGGTACAGTGGGCATTGTCATCCGTAATAGGCGGTTCGTCAAACATGGTCAAGACATCAATTGCAACTGGCACAGTGCCCAGACGTTCACGAATATCGACAATCAATAGACTCATGCCAGAATGTCGCATTTGTGATTGCAGTTGTTGTGAACTTAATTGCGTGCTCAGGGGAACACTCACCGCTCGCAGATAATGGCACGCTAGGTCTGCGATGATCCATTGCCAACAATTTTCCGCACAAATCCCCACTCGATTGCCCTCACAGACACCGAGATTTTGCAGTCCATTCGCGAATTTGGATACCTGTTGCCACAATTCCTGCCATGTGAACCACGTCCAACGTTCATGCTGAAAGACTTGCAATGCGGGGCAATCGCCACGTTGTTTTACGTGTTCTAACAGTTTCTTGATTAGCACCATAAATAGAAAAGCCCTAAAAACCTAACCCGTCATCCAATGCCCATCTATAATAACGTGCAACCCATTTAACCAGAGTATTTTTTTATGGTTCATACACGCATCAATATAAGTTACAAACCGAAGTCGATGAAGCGTTTACCCGCATACTTTTTATTGTTTGTGGTGTTCGCTGTCAGCAGCACGCTAGCATGGAAACTGACGCCCCATTCGTTGCACGCTTTTGAGAATAAAGCGGCCGTCGACAAAGTGCGACTGGTCATCGAGTATGAAAATGGATTCGAGAAACACTATACGCAAATCAAATATCGCAGCGGGATGACTGTACTACAAATGATGCAACAAATGAAAAAACATCCACGGGCCACACCATTTAAAGTGCGCGGCTCCGGAGCGCTAACGTTTCTTTATGAATTAGATTCTGTTGCCAACCAGGGAGCGACAAATAACTGGATCTACTATGTGAATGCCAAGCGAGCGACTGAGGGCATTGGCACAAAAACTCTCCGCGCTAGAGACATCGTCCGCTGGAAATTCGAAGCGTACGAGTAGAAAATCGTTAATTGGATTTGGTTTCGCTGGTAGCCAAAACTCCCGCCAGCAGGTTCTTGCGATGAGACATCCAATGCAACGCCACTGCGTAGCTGCCTAGAAAAGCGAAGGCGAACACCAGATCACCCATCAGGGTATGACGAAAGAAAGGTATTGCTTGACTATAACACAGCATGAGTCCACTCATGCTGTTTGGATACATCGACCCACACCACCACACCGTTAAATTTGTCACGACAAAAAACGCTAGGGAACAGAGAAGGCCGCTCGCTCCAATCGTCAGACCGGTTTTGACAACTCTCTGAGATGTCTGCAACCGCGATTTCAACCATGGCCCCGCTAAGGCCGGCAGCATCAGGCAAGTGTATACACTCACCATGATAAACAAATCGTAACCGCCAAATTTTAGATCACTGATCACCATTATCGACAAAGGCACAGCGATTGCGATTGACCGCTTGCTGAACAAACAGCCGCTCAACAGAGCCAAGGCAGCAACGGGTGAAACGTTCGGATAATCTCGCAGCCACAATCGCAGTAAAACACCGCAGATGACCAACAAACAAAATAGGGACGCATCACGGTAAGTCAATTTGTTAGTCATAGTTATCGATGAGTATTGATTATGATTGTTTGCAAACTCTGAGAAGTCTAGGACCCTGGCAGCGCACTCGGGACACTTGCCGCTGGAGCATCAGCGGTTACTGTTTCTGGGGGCGTTTCACCGGGAATCACAAAGCTCTCTAGCTTGCGAATCTCCGCAGCAATACTTTCCAACAGTGTATCTCGGTTTGGTTCGGCCACCGGTTTCCCCGAATCATCCGGCTCTGGGATACGTAAGATATCAATCAATGCCGTCATGGCATCTCCGAGACGGTCTAGAGCTACTTGCCCAGCAGCATCTTGAACAACTGCGGCGTACATCCCGATCGGTGCTGTTGTACGTATCTGTTTTTCACCAATAGCTTCGTATACATGGAATAGCTGATAAACCAAAATTCGTCTCGTATAATCAACTTGCCTTTTTTCTTTCGGCTTTAACATCGATTTAACATCGGTGGAGCCACCCATGCCCATGCCGCCCATGCCGCCCATATCGCCGCCCATGCCGCCCATATCACCGCCCATGCCGCCCATATCGCCGCCCATGCCGCCCATCGCTCCGCCCATGCCACCCATGTCGCCTTCGCCAACACTTACGCCGGATGCTTCTTGTAGTGCTGTTAATGCTTTTTCTTGATCAACACGATCTATTTCATTACGGCAAATACGAACGATCAAAGTACCTAATGCGTTTGAAGTTGATTCAACAGGAACTTGAGTCGAGGGACTATAGTTGAAATACTTCAAGGCTCTAGCTGCTGTTAGTCTTAACGACATCGCTGCTTTATCATCTTGCATGATACTTAAAATCTTCGGCAGGATTTTTTGGTCGTCTTGGCCAATCATCGCCAAGACATCAATCGCACGGCGTTGCAACCAGACTTGGCCTCCGGCACTACGGTTGGCAGGAGTCGTTTGATTTAACAGTTTCATGGCTTCGCCGGCAATCGTGACAACATCGCTTACAGCAATCTGTTGGTTTAGGCGATTCAACCGCACGTGCCGTAACACTCCGATCCAACTTGCGAGTAATATCGCATCAGTTTCCGTACCGGACTCGATTGCGTCTACCATAAACGTCAGGGCTGCCGGTAACGGTACAGGAACAGTACGCCCTTCATTGGTAATAACGACTTGACTGTTGAGTTGACCGATGATCAACATTGCATTGTATTTAACAGCTGGATGATAATTTTCTTGTAGAAACGCCGTCATTTGCGGGATTGCAATTTGGTCGACAACATGGCTGTGGATATCATTGTCTGTACAAATCATTGTTAGCTCTTTGATAAATTCCAATCGTTGCAGGTCAATATCTCCCATACTGCCGGCTTGCGTCATTAAGGCAAAGTGATAATTTTGATACCACCCACTGAGCAGCTGTTGATTGGTAATTGTATTCTCATCCGGCGTGCCTTCAGCGATTACAAAATTATCACTCAAGCCACTTCCGCCGCGCAATACGTCGTACACTTGCGCTTTCGCAAAACTCACGTTGCGGCGGATGTTTGACTGCAAGCGTTTGTCTGCCAAAACCGCTTCAGTATTAGCGTCAAAGATTGGTGCCACATCAATTTTTTTGAAAACCGCTGGAACTGGAGCTGGAACTGGAGCTGGAACTGGAGCTGGAACTGGCTGTTGGGCAACGAGGCTGATAGTAAAGAGCATCACCATCGCCAAGGTTGTCAAACGTCCAACAATACCTAAAATTCTGTTCAATAAAAAACTTCGAAACAGCACGACTGTCCCCTTTGTTTAATGAGCTGTTTAAATCAAATATGCTTGCGTCTCTCGTTTTCGCTTCTCTTATCTTTTTCGACTCAAATAGGCGTCAATCAGGACTTGAATTCTATCCTACGCACTTTTCTTTCACATTACACTGCAAAACATCCATAAATGGCGAAAATCCTTAACGACTTTTCACTATTACGCCTCAATCCAGCAATAAAATCATTTCCAAACCTACTGTAACTATATCCCTTTGCCACTTGTTTTTCCATATTGAAAACCGGAGTGGTGTCAAGTTGCCACTCCCGAGGAACCGTGCGTCAGTGAGACTACGGCACCGTGTTTTGCTGCACCCGTTGTAAAAATTCCGCCCGCTGTTTAGCATCCAACATCATGACCTCATTCACAATTGGTAACTCAGGCCACATCTCCATCAACACATCGCAAAATCTGCCATTTGTTTTACCTACCACGGATTGCCCCAATGCTCCCATCAGCGGAACGTCACCGATCCCACAACTTGGAGACCGCGCCTTAAAAACATAACCTGCGATGTCCGCTGCTTGTAATTGCAACACTCGCTGCCGCGTAAAATCGTTCATTTGCTCGGTCCAGTCTTGGCGAGATTCAACTCCAAACAACTTGACACCATCGTACGATTCTTCAATCTGAATAGCCTCACGAGGAATAGACATGCCAATTTCAACCTCGGGGCAAACGGGTACCCACACCACCTCGCCACAATCAACTAACCAACTCTGTAGTTTACTTTCACCGTCGTACCGCACGCGCTCACCAAGCAAACAAGAAGAAATTGCTATCCGAACTGTTTCTGTCATTGATTTTTCTCAACTCATAATACAACGTTCGCTATAAACACCGACAACAGTCTACAACAACATCAAAAATATTTTGACGCATGTCGTATCCTACCATACGTTTAATCTTACGTTATCTGCGCTAGTTGAATCATCGAACCAACTGTGCCAAGATAACTAGTTCTGTCATCATCTCCTCGGCAAACGATCCCCATGACACCCATCCGCACTGCACTTGTCACAATCATTATTTCACTGCTCTATGCTGTCATCCGCTACAACATTGCCGGAGACGTTCCCTGGAATCAGTTCCCCATCTTCATTGTTAATAAAGCAACAGCCTCTAGCGGAATCATCCTACTAGGGCTGGCAGGAATCAACAATTCTGTTGAAAATCGCCATCGACTCGGCCTGTTTGCGTCGGCTTGCCTCAGCTTGCATTGCTTGTTGTCCTTAATGCTGCTGTCGCCAGCCAATTTTGGTGGTGAATTTTTTCAAGCCAATGACAACACATTTACCGTCATCGGTGGTTTTGCTCTGTTGTGCGGCGCATTAGGTCTGCTCGGACAAGCTGTCCTCTGGCGCCGCTCGATGAACACAGTACCGAATTCCAGCCCGAGTTTAATCAACGGCCTGGGCCGAATCTTATTGCTACTCGCCGCAGCACATGTCTCATTGATCGGATTTCGCACTTGGACCCAATGGTCACAGTGGCCTGGATATCTGCCACCGATCACATTAATCATGTTCCTAATCGCAATTGGCTTGGCAGTAGCCAATCATCGCAAAAAACGTTCCCCTCGGTCACAGGGGCACTAGGTTATGCCGAGTCGCTCACAACAATACGACGCAATTGTAATCGGCGCTGGAGCCGCTGGGCTGATGACCGCTATCAGCGCCGCTGCCCAAAACCGCAACGTGTTGCTGCTCGAAAAAAACTCAAAGCCCGGTGCTAAGATCCTCATGTCCGGAGGCACTCGCTGCAACATAACCCAAAACACCGATATCCATGGAATCATCGCAGCCTACGGTAAGCCTGGACGTTTCCTGCATTCAGCGCTAGCAGCGCTAGGACCTGAGCAA
>Ga0208879_1003275_pt1 | contig 13426 bp, 18 predicted proteins | sample Knorr_S15_td_Bot_FD_185605 | JGI IMG/M metagenome (GOLD analysis project Ga0208879, IMG submission 185605) | Marine microbial communities from Southern Atlantic Ocean transect - Knorr_S15_td_Bottom_ad_5009_LV_A (SPAdes) (version 2) | ecosystem: Environmental > Aquatic > Marine > Oceanic | place...
CTCTAATGCTTGCAGGTGTATGACCAACTTCAATATTTTGTACATCTATGTTAATGTCTAGTTGCTGTTTTGCAGGAAGTGCATTGTAATCATGGATATTTGTTTGTAATCTCCTTTCAATTCCAATAAAATCAACTTGGTCTGAAATTGGTGTATGAAAGAAGTTAAAATTCATGTATGTTCCTATTGCTAACTCTTCAATGCTTGATTTTTCTAGATCCTTTCTTGAGATAAGCCCTTGTTTGATTTTTGTCTCTGATTTTTCCTTGTAATCTCTATAAGATGAAACTGTGAAGAATGCTCTTTCTAATGGCCTACTTTTTTCTTGAACTTTTACTATACATGGCGTGTTGATTCTTTTTGGGTCTTTGAATAATTTGGGATATTTTATTCTGGCTTTCCCTAAAAGATAGTATTGTCCTTTCTTTGCAGTTCTTTCTTCTGCTTGGAATAATTTTCTATTTCCAAAAATTGGTACTTTGAATATATTCTCAATTATTTTGTATCCCAGATAAACAGTAAGTGATCTATGTGGAACTATGATTGTGTTTGATTCGCGTAACTTTTTCTGAATTTTGGCCGAAGCCATATCTTTGAATTTGTCTAATATTATAATCTCATCTGCAATTCTCCCAAATCTTTGATATGGTGTTTCTCTTCCTTTTTGACAAAAAACACTAGTCTGAAAGTCTTCATCTTTTGCACCATCCATCACTTCAAGTGCAGAGTGACTGCCAAGAACTCCTATTCTGACATCTGAATAGTTATTCACTATTTTTTTAATCTCAGAAAGATTAATCACACTATTCTTAGATTATGGGATCTAATATAGCTAATTTCTAATTTATCATATAGGCGTAAACCACAAGATTTTTTTTAATCAATATCTGATTTTTGATATGTTGTATTCTTTTGAGTTGCAGATGATGGGAGTAATCTTGTTAACTGCAATGACTGTGGGCGGAATCTCTTTGTGGATTAAACGAAGAAAATTAAGGAAAGAGTTAGAAAAGTCTTCAGAAAATGATGAGGCACAAAATATTTAGTGCTAAACCCTTCTTCTCTATCTAATCCCTAAAATACTCTAGTTTCCACGATTAATTATTGAAATTAGTCATTGGCATCACTGGTAGCACTGGAGCAATTTATGGAATTAGAATGCTAGAGACTCTCAAGAAGCTTAATGTTGAAACTCACTTGATAATGTCAGAGTGGGCTGAAAAATGCATCTCTATGGAAACTGAATATACAATCGATTATGTAAAATCACTTGCAACAAATACTTCAGACGAAAAAAATATGGCATCAAGTGTTTCGAGCGGAACTCATAGAGTTGGTGGAATGATTATTGTACCTTGTAGTATGAAAACATTATCTGCAATTGCAAATGGGTATGATGATACATTAATTGCAAGAGCAGCAGGTGTAACAATCAAAGAATCTAGAAAATTAATTTTGATGGTAAGGGAGACGCCACTTTCAGCAATCCATTTGGAAAACATGTTAAAGTTATCTAGATTGGGAGTTGTAATTTTACCACCTGTGACAGAGTTCTATACAAAACCCAAATCAATTGATGATATTATTAATCATGGGGTGGGAAAGTGTTTGGACCAGTTTAACATAGAACACGATTTATACCCTCGATGGGGAACCTTCTAAATTACTGTTGTCAAAGTTTTCTTTAGAAAAAACTGTTAATGCAAAAAGAGAAACTGTCTTTGAAAGACTATCCAATTACAAAAATTATCAGAAATTATTGCCTCAACATTTTCCATCTGTTCGGGTACGTTCAGTTCGAGGAAATGTCTCAGTGGTAGAAGAGTACATGAATCTTGGAGATCGAGAGCTGCTAATTATGGCAAAGCATGTCACTACAGAACCCGTCTTGCATGAGGTTTTTGTTATTGGTGGTGATGCTAAGGGAAGTCACATCAAGCAACAATTTATCAAAATTTCACAAGGAACAAGAATCATAGTTGATGTGGATTTTAAACTAAAGGGCAAGATGAAAATGTCAAGCATATTTGGGAAAAACAAGATTGAAGAAGATTATACTAAAATCTTAGATGATTTTGTAAAAATTGCTGAAAACTAGTCAGATTTTACTTCTTTATCCTTGGTGATGCTGTCTATTTCTCCCTTGAAGTCTTTTAGTTCTTTGTCTCCTTCGATCTTTCCTTTCTCAAATTCTCCTTTTGCTTTCCCGAAGGTTTTTGCAAGTTCTGGAATCTTTTTTGCACCAAAAATTAACACACCGATAACTACAACTAATACGATAATTTCAGTACTTCCAAGCATATTAGATAAAGTTCCTTGATTTCAGATTTAAGTGTTCAACTTTTTTCGTTCTTTACGCTCAATGACTATCATGCCTGCTACATAGAGAACAATCATTGGAATTGCAATAAACCACATTGTTACGCCACTTCCATCTGGTGTGATTACTGCACCAAAGATTACAATGACCACAATCGCATATCTGATATTCTTTCTCCAAAAGTCTGAATCTACCATCCCTGATGCTGATATTGCATACATTACAAGTGGGAGTTGAAATGAAAATCCAAATGCCAACAAAAATTGTAAAACAAAAGTAACAAAATCCATTATGTTCAGAAAAGTTACAAGTCCTGCAGATTCCCCATATCTATACAAAAATTCTAAAATATATGGAATTACAAAATTGTAAGAAAAAATACAACCTGCAATAAATAGACCTAATGCTGGAAGTGAGATGCTTCTACTAACATTGATTTCATTTTCTTTTAGTGCTGGTTTGATGAATCCAACCAATTCTTTGATAATAATTGGCATTCCAACAACAATTCCTACAAGTGCTGCAATGTATATTTGAGCAAAGAATGCCTGTCCTGGAGCTGTTTGAATTAATTGGACATTTTCTGGAACAAGATTGAATTTCATATGGTTAGTAATTTGTGCTGCAATGTTGTTTAATGGTTCAGGTGTTGGATAATACAATGTAATTTGTCCTACTTGAATTGGTTCTGCATGAAAAGTTAGAATAAATGCAGTAATAATGCCAATGACTAGCACAATTCTAAGTAATCTTTTTCTTAATTCTTCAAGGTGACGATTAACTCCTTCCAGCTCTGACATCTAAGATCTTTGTGTTTTAAGCTATATCTATTTGCCGGGAATTGGCAGCAACTTTGCCTCTGGAAGTCCTGCTTCTTTGAGTTGCTCAGTAGTTAAATCCTCAAACTCCAAAGAAATAACAGCTTTTGTATTGAATTTTGTTTCCATCTCCTTTGCCAAGTCTCCAATGTCTTTACTGGAGTAGATTTCTTTTGAATCTTTCAGAAATATCCTTTCTCCTTTTTCCATCTGTTTACCATTGAATTTTCCTTTAAGGAAACTGGTGATTGCTGGGAGTTCTTCTCTATCAATATTGTTATAGTAATAACAGATTCCCTTTACTGATTCATAGTCATATGCAGTCCCATGTTTATACATGAAAACTCCAATAAAATGAGCCTCTACTTCTGGCTCTCTAATGCATTTAATTTCCCAGTTTAGCAATTTACTTTCATCATAAGTAAAACTATCCATCTCATCTGATGTAAGCTTCCAATATCTTGATCTTGCCATTATGAAGTAATGTATAATATTCTGATATAAATTCCAATGTCTGTCTAATTAGTAGGAAAATGTGATCACTCTTTTATAGCAAATTGACATAATTGATCTATGGGTGATAGAATAACAATTGTATTGAATTCCACAAATGTTGAAAAACTTCGTAATATTCAAGCAAAGATGATCAGAACTTCCCCTAAATCCATTAGCTTCTCACATGTGTTGAATTTAGTTGTGAGCGAAGGTCTCAAGAAATTTAAAGCATAGTTCAAAACTAAAATTATTCATGTATTAACTCTATTTTTAATTAGGATGGCTGATGTATTTTTCAAAATAAGCATAAATGTATAAAATTATTCGGAAGATAGATTAATCTCGATTTAAATTTGAAAATTGTTAATGGCGACTTTTAATGTTCAAGTAACTATAGAAAATAAACCTGGTATTAGTGATCCTGAGGGGGATACCATTCTAAATGATCTAGTTCTAAAAGGAACCCACAAAACAGTTTCTAAAATTAAAACTGCCAAGATGCTAAAATTCACAATCAAAGAAAAAGACAAGAAGTCTGCTCAATCAAAAATACAAGAGATCTGTGACGAACTACGAATATACAATCCTATAGTAAGCAAAGTAACGGTAGTTGTTTTTGATGCCTAGACTTTTTAGATTCAATTCAAATTAAATATCGCTAAATGTAAATACGAATGTGAAGGTTGGGGTTGTAGTTTTTCCTGGTAGTAATTGTGATCGTGATATGTATCATGTGCTAACTGATGTCTTTAATCTTGATGCACAATACTATTGGCATGAGAAATCTCTCCCAAAAAATATCGATGCAGTAATTCTTCCAGGTGGATTCTCTTATGGAGATCGACTTAGAGCCGGCGTAATTGCTGCTCATAGCCCAATCATTAGGGATATCCGCAAGATGGCAAAAAAGGGGGTTCCAATCTTAGGTGTATGTAACGGATTTCAGATTCTTGTAGAATCAGGTTTGCTTCCTGGCGTTTTACTCAAAAATGAATCTCTAAATTTTATGTGTGAATGGACAAATTTGATTGTCGAAAACAACAAGACTCCATTTACAAATCAATTCAAACTACATGCGAAAATTCCGATACCAATTGCAAATGGTGAAGGACGATATTATGTTGATGATGATACTCTAAAACAATTAAAGAAAAAAAATCAAATTGTATTTAGATATGGCCAAGTTGTAAATGGCTCTTCAAATAGAATTGCGGGTGTCTGTAATCAAGCAGGAAATGTTGTTGGTATGATGCCACATCCAGAAAGAGCAGTTGAGTCTGAAATTAATCCAGTTGACAACAAACCATCCTCTTTAATCTTTGAATCTCTAATGGTAAAAATGGGTGTTGTCAATTGAGTCTTGAACCTCAAGAACTAACTGAACTAAAATCAAAAATTGGCAGAGATCCAACTTCTACTGAATTACAAATTATAGCTGCAGAGTGGTCTGAGCATTGCTCCTACAAATCATCAAAAAGACATCTCAAAATGCTGCCGATGAAAGGACCTCTTGTAATTCAAGAGAAAGGATATGACTCGGGTGTCTTGGATGTTGGGGATGGGTATGTTATAACTGCACACATTGAAAGTCATAATCATCCATCTGCTGTTGAACCATATGGTGGAGCTGCGACTGGTGTAGGTGGTGTAATTAGAGATATTTTATCAACAGGTACACGGCCTATTGCAATCCTTAATGGATTGCGTTTTGGAAATATAGAAAAAGATCAACAAGCAAGATGGCTTTTCAAAAATGCGGTTATCGGAATTGCTGACTATGGAAACTGTTTGGGCATTCCAACGATTGGAGGCGAGGTAGAGTTTGATGATTGCTATCAAAATTATGCCCTAGTTGATGTTGCGGCAGTAGGGTTTGGCAAAAAAGAAAATTTGATTAAAAATCATGCCAACAAAGGGGATTTGGTTGTATTACTTGGAGGTTCTACAGGAAGAGACGGAATGGGAGGATCTCAGTTTGCTTCTGATTCTTTAGAATCAGAAGATCGTTCTGCAGTTCAAATCCCAGATCCTTTTATTGAGAAATTAATTATTGAGGCAATCTTGGAAGCGAGAAATCATAAACTAATCAATGCCATGAAAGACCTTGGAGGAGGCGGTTTGTCTTGTGCTGTTTCAGAGATTGCTGATACATTAGAGGTTGGAATAGAAATGGATGTTGATCTCGTTCATACACGTGAATCAAACATGCACCCAGACGAAATAATGATATCTGAATCACAAGAAAGAATGTTAATTATTACAAGCAAAACTAAATTAAAAAAACTGCAAGAAATTTGCAAGAAATTCCGTATTGCGTGTTCTGTGATAGGTCATATAAAATCTAACAACCAAATGCATGTAAAAAAAGGCAAAAAGACATTTGCAAATCTCCCAACAAATGTTGTTGCAAATGCAACCCTTCTTGATTTGCCATCAAAAAAGCCTGTATATTTAAAAATAATTGAGAAAGAAAAAAAACTCAAATCAATTTCTGATTATTCTAAAACAATGATAAGTTTACTTGGTGCACCAAACATAGCAAGCAAAATTTGGGTTTATGGACAATATGATCATGAAGTTGGTATTAGGACTGTCGTTAAACCTGGGCATGATGCATCTGTTTTACGATTAGATAATGGAAAATTTCTTTCTGTAAAGATTGATGGAAATCCAAAACAGTGTTACATTAATCCAAGAGAAGGTGCAATAGGTTGCTTTGAGGAGGCATGCAGAAATGTTGTCTGCACTGGAGCAAAACCGATTGGCATGCTTGATCATCTTCAATTTGGAAATCCAAAAGACCCTGAAATATTTTGGACATTTTTAGAATCTCTCAAAGGACTGACTGATTTTGCTAACTATTTCACGATTCCTTGTATTGGAGGTAAGGTTAGCTTGTACAATGAAACTCCCTCCGGACCAATCAAGCCAACTCCCCTGATTGGGGTTTTGGGACTAATTGATAAAACTCCACTTGTTCCTCAAAAGATTACTAAAGATGATTGTCTTGTAATTGTTGGAAATACCAAAGATGAGATGGGCGGTTCTGAATACTTTGAATATATTCACAAGTTCATTGGAGGAAAATGTCCTACTGTTAACTTTGCAGAATCAAAGAAAAACATGAAAACTGTATTGAAAGTAATTCAAAACCAATTCCTAAAATCCGTACATGATTGTTCAAAGGGAGGACTGGCAGTTGCAGTATCTGAACTTTGTATGACGAATCTAATTGGTTGTAATATCTCCTTAGAACATGTGCCTAGTGAGAAACTTGATGTTGACAGAATTTTATTTTCTGAAAGTCACTCTCGCTATCTCTTAGTTTTAGACAAGAAAAATCTTAAAAAACTAGAAATTATACTCAAAAAGAACAAAGTCTCATTCAACCTTATTGGTAAGTTTACGGGAGACAAAATTCAATTCACAAAGGGAACAAAATCGATCATTGATCTAAGAGTTGATATGGCGCAAAAGACCTGGATAAATTCGTTAAAGGACTTGGTGCTTCATGGTTAAAGAAAATTGTGGCGTAGTTGGAATCTTTAGTTTGAGCGGAACTAATGTAATACCTATGGTAATTGATGCACTAAGAGCACTTCAGCATAGAGGCCAAGAAGCATGGGGTATTGCAATTCCAAACAAACCTCCACTTAAGAGATTAGGACTAGTTTCTTCGGCATCATCAGAATTTAAAACAATAACAGAGGAATATGCATCTCCTTCAGTAATTGGACATGTACGTTATTCCACAATGGGGCGTAGTACCCTTGAAAATGCACAACCCCTTAAAGTGAAAGATCTCTGTATTGCTCATAATGGAACAATTACAAATGTTCAAGAACTATCAAACCTTGTCGGGGGCTGCTCATTTACGCCACAAAATGCTAGTGACACTCTTGTTGCAGCACAAAGACTGGTTGCACTAATCTCTGAGAAAGGCCAAATGGGTAAGGCACTGTCAATTCTTAAAAATGAGATGGTTGGCTCTTATTGTTTTACATTTATCTCTGACGACAATTCTGTTTACGCTGCACGTGATCCAAAAGGATTTCGTCCAATGGTTTTAGGACATAAGGAAGTTGACAATACTTACATTGTTGCATCTGAATCTTCAGCATTATCTGCAGTTGGAGCTGAACTGCAAAGAAATGTGAACCCTGGCGAATTAATTAAGTTCAGTAAAAATGGATTAGAGACTGAACGCTTCTCTGATGAATCTACACATGCACATTGTTCTTTTGAATTTACTTACTTTGCACATCCATCAAGCAACATGGAAGGAACCAATATCTATGTTGCAAGAAAAAACATCGGTAAATTTCTGGCAAGGAAATTTCCAATCAAAGATGCAGATTTAGTAATACCAGTACCTGACTCTGCTAGACCTGCTGCATTAGGATATGCACAAGAACTTGGTGTGCCCTTTGATGAAGGCTTACTCAAAGACAGATATAGTAAGAAAGGACCATTGCGAAGTTTTATTGAACCACATCAAACTGATAGAATAGAAATTAACAGATGGATTATGCCTATTAAGGAAATTATTGAAGGAAAACATGTTGTTGTAATTGATGATAGTTTAGTTAGAGGTACAAGCTCTAAGGCGATTATTAAGGCGCTTCGTAGAGCGGGTGCAAAAAAAATTAGTATGGTCATTACATACCCTCCAATCAAATTTCCATGTTATGCTGGAATTGACTTTCCATCACAAGAAGAACTTGCAACATTTTCTAATGGAAAAGATATGACTACAGAACAAACCACTGAAATGGTAAGACAAAGCATTGGTGCAGACTTTTTGGGATATAATGATGCTGAAAATCTTTCAGCAGCAGTTGGTATTCCAAAAAATTCCATGTGCTTTACATGCTCTACAGGTAACTATGATTCTCTTGGAATTACACCTCAATTTAGAAGTAGAATAGAGATGAAAGGCGAATAAATCGTGCAAGCCATCTGGAACAATGTTGTGATTGCTGAAAGTAATGATACAGTTGTAGTTGAAGGTAATCACTACTTTCCATTTAATTCAATTAAAAAAGAATATTTTCAAAAAGCTGAACTGACAACTCTTTGTGGTTGGAAAGGAATGGCAAACTATTATTCAATATCTGTTAACGGAAAAACTAACAAAGATTGTGCTTGGTATTATGAAGAACCAAATGATGCTGCCATGAAGATCAAGGGAATGGTGGCATTTTGGAATGGTATTGAAGTAAAGTAATCAATCATACGTCATTAGACTTGATAATTAAAATTCCTAAAATAATAGAATAATGAAGAAAATTTAGAATTGAGTGATTTGAAATGAAGATGAATGGAATAAATCATGTTAATATTACAGTTTCAGACCTAGAAAAATCCCAAAAGTTTTACTCTGAAGTTTTTGGTATGGAAGAAGCTTATAGAATCCCACAATTTCGTTTTCTTAGATGTGGTGAAGACCTACTAACTTTGCAAGAAGGCGTTCTAATTAACACCAAAGGTATTCACTTTGGTTTTGATGTTAATAGCAACGATGAAATGAATAAATGGAAAGATTGGCTCAAGGAGAAAAACGTGTCTTTGGATGATGAAAGAGGGGATAAAAGTAATGCTGGAATTTATTTTCATGACCCCGATGGATATACAATAGAAATTTACTTTGTGAAAGAATCCTATTAGGCCTGAATTTTTAGTTACTTAACAACTTCAACTAAAAATTCAATCTTAATTATTAGGAAAACAACATACAATCCATGAAACAATACACTGTAATTCTTGTTGCAGGAATTGCTGCAATTGTAATTGTGGCAGTAATTTTTGGTGGTGATATTTTGAAATTATCAATTCCTACTCAAGAATATGATATCTTTGTTGACCCGATTTTAGACAAACAGAGTCTGTTTGTTATGGGAAGAGTAACAATTCAAAATATTGGCTCCCAACCCCTAACAAACATCCATGTGAACTTTGGAGCTGGAGATACCATTGATCTTAAAACTCTCAAAGCAGGGCAAAAAATTATACTTTCTCCTCCGCCTGATAACCCCATGGAGTTTGTGATGATCAGTGCTGATAACGACATCTTTGTAAGCAAAGCATACCGTGAACTACCAAAGATGGTTGGCATGATGGGGTCATGACCTTTTTGCTATCAGTTAAATCATATCAAAATCAGGTGTGATTGTTTGAAGTTTCTTACAAGTGGTAAAGTAAAGGACATTTTTGATATAGATGAAGATACAATTCTCTTCAAGTTCTCAGATAGAGTTTCTGCTTATGATGTCAAATTCAAGCAAGATATCCCACAAAAGGGTGAAGTTTTGTGCAAATTTGCAGAATTTTGGTTCAATAAGTTAACTGTACCAAACCATTTTGTCAGACGTGAATCTGATACTGAGATTGTTGTAAAAAAGATGCAGATGTTTCCAATAGAGTGTGTTGTTAGAGGCTATTTCTATGGAAGTTTGGTAAACCGATGGAAGAGTGGTGAAGTCACAGTACCTGAAGGTACTGATACTACAATAGCTGCAAAACTCCCCGAACCAATTTTTGATCCTACCACAAAATCAGAACACGATATTCCCATTGATAAATCAAAAGTACTAGCGATGAATTTAGTTACTGAAGAACAATACAACTGGTTAGAAAAAACTTCAATTGAAATTTATAAAAAAATGGCAGAAATTGCAGATGGTGTGGGGTTTATCTTGGCAGATTTGAAATTAGAATTTGGAATTTTAGACGGACAAATTACTTTGGGTGATTCGATTGGTCCTGATGAGTATCGTTTATGGCCAAAAGAATCTTTTGAGATAGGAAAAATTCAAGAAGCATATGACAAACAACTTTTGCGTGATTGGTTAACTGCTAATGGATATCAAAAACAATTTGATGATGCACGAAATGCAGATAAAGAACCTGTTGCACCAGAAATTCCACAAGAGATAATTGCAAAGATGACCGAGCGTTATGTTGTTTCATATGAGAAACTTGCAGGAAAATCTCTGTAACTATTATTATGAACCTGATGTTGACTGTAAGCTAACTTTAAACTCGAATTTTATTTTTGACACAATGACAAAATAACGTTCTGTTAGGTAATTACTGCAATAATTTTCTGGAACTGCCTTTTTTTATTTTTACTAAAATTTTTACAACCCCTACCAAAATTATTCTATTGATACGATATTCATCGTAGCGATATCAATATTATTGAATACATTACGATATTTCTTGTATCAATTAGAATGATTATGATAGCGGTATGAATTTTATTGAAACAAAAAAAAATTAATGCTATTAGGCAAAAAAATATGATACAGGGATCTTTTAGATCAAATTGAAAGGTTATGTTAGTATGTCTACCTTATTGGAAAAACAAATCAAAGTAAATCGTATCATCACAACGAGCCTAGAACATGCGCGTGCAATTGAAGACCCTTCACGGGCCAAAATTCTGGAAATTTTATACCGTCAATCATTTTCTGCAGATCAGATTACAAGCGCCCTAAAAAAGGCAGGATACAAAAAAGCATTAACGACAGTTCGTCATCATCTAGAAATTCTTAAGAGATCTGGATTAATTGAAATTGTAAAAATTGAAGAATCAAGAGGTGCTATAAAAAAATATTATGGCACTTCAACTAAACTACTAGATTTTCAAGCTCCTGAAGATTTTGATTCAAAATATTCCAAAATAATTGATAATACATCAATCAAAATTGAAAAGATTCTCAAAGGTCTTACACCAAAAACTGCCAAATCAAATGGTAAGAAATCTAAAGAATATTCTCAGTATTTAGTCGTGGAAATTATGAATAGAGCCATGACAAATGTACTTGAATATTCTAAAAAGAAATAATGTTGAACAATATTGGAAGAAAAATCTGTAAAACTATTTTCTGAAACAAATCTTGTTTTTATTGCAACAATCATGAAAGATGGCTCTCCACAAGTATCACCTGTTTGGGCAAACTATGAAGATGGATATATTTTTGTAAATACTGCTGAAGGAAGAATAAAACATAAAAATATTCTACGTGACCCTCGTGTCGCAGTATCTGTTGTGTCAAAAGACAATCCACTTGATATGACAACAATTCGTGGAACTGTTGAAGAATTGATTCCGGATTATGAATACAAACATGCAGACAAACTTACACAACAATACATGAATCGTGAACATTATCCGTTCAAACGTGATGATGAAAAGAGAGTGATTCTAAAAATTAAACCAAACAAAGTTTTTGTTTTGCCTGAATTGAAGATGAATGAATAATTTATAATGTTTCTAAATTCGAGTTTAGAAATATGTTTAATTAGTATTTAAAAAATAGAAAAAATAAAGTAAGACAGTTTAACGTTTAGCTGCCTTTCTTTTTGGAGCTGCTCTACGTTTAGCTGCCTTTCTTTTTGGAGCTGCTCTACGTTTAGCTGCCTTTCTTTTTGGAGCTGCTCTACGTGTAGCTGCCTTTCTTTTTGGAGCTGCTCTACGTTTTGCTGCTGCCTTTCTTTTTGGAGCTGCTCTACGTTTAACTGCAGAACTCTTACGAGTTACTGCACCACGTTTTGCTGCTGCCTTTCTCTTACGAGTTGTTGCTGCTTTTTTTGCTGCTGCTGCATTTGCTGCTGCATTTCTCTTACGAGTTGCTGCTGCTTTTTTTGCTGCTGCTGCTCTTTTAGCTTTAGAAATAGCCATACATTTTTCCAAAAGTTCTGCGTGTTATATGGTGCAAGTCATACATAACTATGCTTACTATAGGAAAATTTGACACTTTTTTTTAATTTTATGGAATTTCCGATCAACAATTTGTTATACAAACAACAGCTGTATCAGTAGTTGATTGTTCTTTTTGCGGTCTTACAATAATTTTGTATTGTGATTCTTCATCAAATGGGATATCAAACTGTGTTGTTATTTCAATTGGTTTGTTTGGCTCTAACCATTCTATGAATAAGTCTTTAGAAGAAAATTCACCATATATTGCCTCATGTTTTTGATCTTTTTCGTCAACAATGTAGAATTGTCCTCCTGTTAGCAGAGTTTTTTCATCACTGGTGTTTTTTGCAGTAATTCCAATCATTACAAACGTGTTTTCAGGTTTAATTTCTTCACTTCCATTGTGTGTTCCCTCAAATGTAATTACATATTCTACTGGTCCAACGGTAATTATGTCTCCCTCCACTGCTGTGATGTAGTTTGTTTGGTATTGTGAATACATGTACATTCCAGCTCCCATTGAAACAAATATCCCTACTATTATCATCACAACAACAAATCCTGCCATGATCACAGTGAATTATTTTGGTATATAGTTGAAACGAAATTTTTAGAAGAAATCCCGATCTAGTGTAACGAATGGCACCAGGGGGCAGAGTTAGATCTGAACTCTAATGATATTATCACATAGAATGACATAAGATCAGCGGAAATTTGGCTAAAAACTCCCCCTATCATTTTGGAAAAATATGCGATCAGAATGTGCATATAATTGTCTGTATACCTATTCTAAGTTTTTTTCATCATAGATTTTATTTCTTTTTCTTTTATTTTCTAACAAATTTTGAGGGGTTTAGCTTTTACACACAACTTGAAAAGATCACACATGTTTAGCTGGGAGATCATGGTGGTTTGATGGTTGCATTTCATATCTAGGCATAAGGGTTAAACCCCCCCTCAAATTATCCAATTTTGAAAAAATGGTATTGTGTCTAAATGAAGTGTATTGTAAGGGGGGTTTAACGATTAGGCATAATTTTAGAAAACTAGTCATTTTAGAAAACTTTGTAACATTGGAATAAGGGG
>Ga0208879_1003278_pt1 | contig 13421 bp, 8 predicted proteins | sample Knorr_S15_td_Bot_FD_185605 | JGI IMG/M metagenome (GOLD analysis project Ga0208879, IMG submission 185605) | Marine microbial communities from Southern Atlantic Ocean transect - Knorr_S15_td_Bottom_ad_5009_LV_A (SPAdes) (version 2) | ecosystem: Environmental > Aquatic > Marine > Oceanic | place...
AGAGCGGCGATTTTCCCGCTGCCCAAGTCGGGGGTGTTACGCCTTTCGATTCACCAGACGTAATTATTGCATTCACATCTGCACCTTTGGCGATCAGTAGTTCGACGACTTCCTCGTGACCCCAAGAAGCCGCACCATGCAAAGGAGTCACGCCAAACTTACTCTTCGCATTCACATCCGCACCATTGGCGATTAGCAATTCGGCAATTTCCTTGGTTGTCGTAAAATGCAAAGGAGTGTTTCCAAATTTATTCTTCGCATTCACATCCGCGTCATTGGCGATAAGTAGTTCAACGATTTCCGTGCGACCAAACGAAGCCGATAAATGCAAAGGAGTGTTTCCAGCATAATTCTTCTCATTCACATCAACGCCTGCATCTAGTTGCGATCGGACGCGAGCAATAACACCGTCAATAGCAGCATCGTGAATCGGTCCAGCGAAGGCGGTTGTGGCCAGAAGCACGGCTGCGATTGTTGTGAGTAGGAGGTGTTTCATCAGTTATGGAAATTGTCGGCTTCTTTGGGCATAAGCGATTTAAGTCCCCTGCTTTGTTTTACGCAGGGCGGAGATTGGGTTTATTTTTTGGAGTTCTCGTAAGCTTCGGCTAGTTCCATGAAAGCTTTCTTTCTAACGGGCTTAATATTTTCGTTAAGAATCCAAATATTCTCCAATTTTTCAAAGTTACTGAGTGAAAACTCAGGTTGTAATATCTTGAAGTTTTTGAAATGTCTAAGGGCCGAAGTTTTATTGTTATTTATCCAATATAAAATAGCTGTATCAATTGCTGATTCATCATCCTTTGCTCCCGATTCCAGCCATGTCTGAAGCGCTGTCTTGTAATCACCTTTATCAACATAGTACATACTCAATCCAAAATAATACCATGCTTGTGGATTAGGATTATATTTAAATGCATCATCAACATATTTTTTTCCTAATTCCACATTTCTTCCAGTGCAAATATAATACTGACCAGCTGAAATCAAAACAAGTGGCTCAAAAGGGTTTAATTCTAAGGCTTTCTTTGCTTCCACCTCAAACGCAGTAAAATCTTTCTCGTAATACGTTATGTATGTTTTTTCTATCCAGGCTAGAGCACTGTTCGGATTTAATTGTAATGATCTTTTTGATGCTTCTTTTGCTTTTCTCAGTGCATCTGGAACTTGGTTATACTCTCTTCTTATATCGTTCAAATAAACCTCACTAAGAACAGCGTAGGCTGTAGAAATCTCTTGGTTTAATTCAATGCTCTTCTCTAAGTGGCCGATAGCCTTAAAATTATTCTCTTTCGATTCATCGTCCCAAACCGATTTACCTAGTTGCAGCAATTCCATAGGAGTTAAATCTTCCTCTTTTTTAACAAGAGCTTTCTTCAAAAGGTTTCTATGAATAGCACCATCGTGTCCGGCAATGTGCGCTGCAACTATGCCGGTAGCCTCATCTACAAAGCCGTTGCTAATATCAATATCCTTATCTGTTAAAGATTTTGTCCAGAAGTTACGGCCATCGTTTCCATCAAATAACAGGGCGTTGACTCGTTTTTGATCACTGTCGATAGCGGCTTGGAGAATAAAATCAGCATTCACCTTTTTGGCTAACTCTAAAAGCTCCTGAGTTGTTGCATCGGGAGACAAAATTTCTCCGCGAATCACTTTGTAGTCACTGAAGCGTGCAAGCTTAGCACTCAATTCGTCACGTAGTTCTCGGTTTTCTTTGGAGATTTTAGATCCCTCTCCATCTTCACTGATTGTAACAACACAGAGGTCGATGGTTGATTTGTAGGTCTTTGCAGTAGCTGAGGGTGTTGTTGGGGGTTCATTGGAGCTATCGCCTCTGAAGAGGAGAAAGGCGATGACGGCTAGGACAATAACGAGGGCAGCTGCCACCAGTGGTGTTTTGGAAGCAGGCTTTGTTGCAGCAGTCGGTGTCGTTACGGCTGTCGGTTGGGGTTCGGTAGACTGGATGTCCAGGTTACCAAGCGTGCGCAGGATGTTGTCGATGGTTTGGTCTGTGTCGCCTGTTTGGTGGACTAGGTGTTGGATGCCGGCCAGCTGGTATTTCATCGCTGTGGGGATTTCGGCGTCCTCGATGAAGATGGGTAGGATGTGTTTGTCAGACTCGGAGGCTAAAGCGAGTTCCTTGGTGACGTTCTTGGAGAGGAAGGCTTTGGCGCTGGCGAAGAGGATGAAGACCTTGCTGTTCTCAATGGCATTGACGATTTCCTGGCTCCAGAGCTTTGCGCCGTGGATGCCTTCTTGGTCGATCCAGATGTTGAGACCCCGCTCACGGAGCTTGTCCACTATGAGGAAGACTTGGGCTTGGTCTTCTCTGGAGTAGCTGACGAAAATCTCTGGGGGCATCGGTTTCTGGCTGTTTAAGGACTGTCTCGATTTTGGCCCGGGTTGCTTCGTTTAGGTCGGGTCGCTGCAGGCCGAATTGTAGGCGGGCGTGGAGGGCCGCGTCAAGCTCCCCACCCCGCTGACTCACGCCTTCCCCGGTGGCCCGGCGGTTGTCAGTAAACCCCCAGCGTCTTGAGCACCGCGCGGACGCGGGGGACTTCGTGCGTGCGGAACAGGTCGGTCCCGCCCAGCGCGGCGAGCACAGAAAAAAACGGCTCGGCGCTCCGCACTTCCTCCCCGAAACAGTCGACCGCGTGGGGCAATGCGTTGCACACCGGCCAGCCCAGTTCGCGCAGCCGGAAGGCGTTCAGGAATGTTTTCATCTGGTGCCGAATCCGCACTGAGCTGTCCTGCAGATTTTCGTAGTAAAAACCCAGCCCCGGATCGACGAAGCCCTTGGCCAAGCCGCAGCGTTCGGCCGTCTCGATCTCGCGCGCGAAGTATTCGGCCATGCGTGGGATGGGATCGTCGTCGAGCGGGATGTCGGCGACATCGCGGGCATTGTCGCCGGCGACGTAGCAGACGATCACGGCGGCATCGTGTTCGGCGGCGAGGCGGTAGATCGTTTCGGTGTCCACCGTGCCGGTGAGGTTCAGCACCTTGGCACCCGCCTCGAGACAGGCCTTGGCCACGTCGGCGTCGTAAGTCTCGGCGGAGACGATGATGCCCTGCGAGGCGAGTTGCCCGATCACCGGCAGGAGCCGTTGCTGTTGCTCGGCGGCGCCGACTCGTTGCGCTTGGCCAAGCGTCGATTCCGCGCCGATGTCGATGATGTCGGCCCCCTGCTTTCGCAACTCATTCCCGCGCTCGACGGCCGACTCGACGCTGGTGCAAATGCTCTCCCGATACCACGAGTCGGCGGAGAGATTGATCACCCCCATGATCGCCGGTTGCGCGGAGGGGAAGCTGACTTGGGCATCGATGTCGAACGGGCGCACGGCAGCGTCGAGGGCGGTGGCGTGCTTCGCGGCGATGGCAGCCAAGTCCTTCAGGCCAAGCATGTTCAGGGGGTATTTGTTGCGTCCGACTCGGCCTTCAGGGCGTCGAGCTTGGCCTGCCAAAGCGGCATGCCGGGCAGCTCCTTGGCCAAGCGTGAGTAAATTTTTTGCTGCTGCTCGGCGCGCCCCAGCCGCTTGGCTAAATGCCCGGCCATCAACCCGGCTTCCTTCACCCAAAACGGATCCATCTTCTCGCGGGCCGAACGAAGGTTTCCGCCGAAGACGATCTCCATGCACTGCTCAAGCGACTGTTGCAGGAGTTCCTCGCGCTCCTCCGTTTCGCCGGCCGCCTTGGCCTGTTCGTCGAGCACGCGGGCCAAGCCCAGTCCCGCTTGGCTGCGGGTGGTCACGTCGGTGTCGGGCAGCTCGGTCACGGCCCGGTACGCCTCGGCCGCTTGGCCAAGTTTGCCCAACTGCAGATAACAATCGCCAACGCGGCCCCACGCGAGGGAATGCAGCGGGCTGCCGGTCATCTCGTTGGCCACGCGCTGATAATGCGGCAACGCATCGAGCAGATTGGTGGGCGTGCGCTGGGTCTGGTCGGCAGCGACGTCGCCAAGATAAAACTCCGCGCGTGCCTGCTCGGCGACCGGTGCGTTGGTGGCGTTGATGACCGAGGCCAGCAGCAGTTCGGCGGCGGCGTGTTCCTGCCGGAAAAATGCCGAGCGTCCGGCGTTGAGTCGTGCTTCCCACTCCATGCCACGGGCGTTGGCAAGCAGGTTTGTGTTTTCGAAAAGCCGCCGGTAGCCCTGCTCGGCCTCGGCGAATTTGCCGGACTGGAATTGGTGGTCGGCGATCCATTTCTGCGCCACCGGCGCGAGTGGGTTGGTCGGGAACCGCACGACGTAATTCGTGAACAACTGAAATGCCCTCGCCCGGTTGCCGGCTTGGTGGTTCAGCCACGCGCGGTCGAACTCCGCCTGCGGAAGCGCCGGGTGCGCCGGGTAGTTGGTCACCCAGCGGTCGTACTCGATGATCGACGACACCCAACTGCCGTCCATCACGTGCGTCCGCGCGATGGCGAGTTGCGACTCGGGCAGCAGGGTCGATTTCGGGAACACCTTGGCGAACGAGGCCAGCACGGTTCGCGACTCGGACGGCTTGCCCTGCCGGTTGAGTGCTTGCCCGTAGTGCAGCAGACTGCGGTCGCTGTAAAAGCTGCTCGGGAACCACTCGATGAGGTGGCTCACCGCCTGGCTTGCGCTTGGCAAATCCAGCCGCTCGACGCCACTCCGCACGATTTGGTACAGCGCCCGATCCACGAGCCGGTTGTTGTAGCCGACGGTGTTTGTGGCAATGCGGATCGCCGCCCAGTAGTTGCTCGAAGCCGATGCGTAGTCTGCCCCGTGGAACAAGCAATCGGCCACCTTGAACTGCGCCACCGCCTGTTCCTCGGACTTGGGCAGTTCGGCGACGGCGTTCGAATAGGCCTGTCGCGCGAGGTTTAATTGCAGTTTTTTTCCGGAAAGATTGCCCCACTCCCAAAGGGCCCAGCCGCGGCCCAGCCACGATTTGCCCGTCAGGCTCGCATCCGGTTCGCCCTGCAAAACAACGTCAAAATGCCCCAGCGCATCACTGAGCAGGTTGGTGGACTTGAGCCGGCTCGCATCCGGCAACCCGTAAAACTGCCGCAGCCGCAACTCGCCCAGCGTCATGTGGGCCAGCCCAGTCGCCGGGTCGCCGGGATGGCGGATGAACAGCCGCTCCAGCCGCTGCACCGCGTTGGTCAACCGGTTTTCAGCAACGTACAGGTCGGTGATCTTCAGCAATGCCGAACGGCGCCAGTTGGCCGGGACGTTGGTGGCCAAGTTCTGCTCGTACAGCGCGACGGCGGCATCCGGCTGGCTCATGCGGCGCAACACGTCGCCGTGAAAGTCAACCGAGCGAGCGGCGAACATCGGGTCGGCGATGCCCTTGGCCAATTGCACTAGATTGGTGGCTCCACCCAATGCCCGCTCGAGGCTGGCTTCGCCGAGATACACCGAGGCCAGCAAATGATGTTTCTCCCAAAAACGCTCCGGCGACAACCCCGCATCCGGCAGATTCTCGAGCAGCAGCCGCGCCGCCCTCAGCTCCTTGAGTTCGAAATAGGCATTGGCCAACAGCAGCCGTCCATCGACAATCAACGGATCGCTTGGCCGGGCGCTGGCCGCTCGCTGGAACGGCCCGTCCGCCGGCTCGAGTGTGGCGATGCTTTTTTTCAGGTCGCCCAATTGGTAGAGCGACTGCGCTTGGCCAAGCGCCGCCGTCAACGCCCGCACGGAGCCGGGATGCTTCTCGATCAACTGACCGTAGCTGGCCGCCGCCAAGTTGAAGTGGCCCAGCGCAAACTGCACCTCGCCGATCCAAAACAGGTAACGATCCGTCCACGGCCCGGCGGTCTGCAACCCGGCTGTCAACTCCTCGGCCACGCCCTCGAATTGGCCAAGCTGAAACCGGGCTTGCCCCTCCAGCAACACCGCCTCCGCATGATGGGCCGAGCCGGGATGCCTCCCGGCAAAAGCATCAAACCGCTCAACAGCCGTGGTGAACATGCCGTCGCGGAAGAACCGCTTGGCCACGTCGAACGCCAGCTTGGCTCTGGCCTTGGCCTGCGGATCGTCCGCTTGGCCAAGCGCGGCTGGCACGGCCAAGGCGAGCGCCAGCATCGTTTGAAATATCCGAGTCATTCTTTTTCCAGCAAATGTTCCATGCCAAGCGTCGCGGCGAGAAAGCGCCCCGTGTGGCTGCCCGCCGCGGCGGCAACCCGCTCGGGCGGGCCTTCGGCCACGATCCGGCCGCCATCGTTGCCGCCTTCCGGCCCCAAATCAATCACCCAGTCCGCCGACTTGATGATATCCATGTTGTGCTCGATGACAACCAGCGTGTTGTTCGCGTCGCGCAACCGCACAAGCACATCAATCAACCTCGCGATGTCGTGAAAATGCAACCCAGTCGTCGGCTCGTCCAGAATGTACAACGCATGGTCGCGCGACTTTTTGCTCAACTCGGTGGCCAGCTTCACCCGCTGCGCCTCGCCGCCGCTGAGCGTCGTGCCTTGCTGGCCGAGCTTGAGGTAGCCCAAGCCGACCTCCGAGAGCGTCGCGCACGGATTACAAATCTTGGGGAACGCCCGGAAGAACGTCATCGCCTCATCGACGGTCATGCCTAGCACGTCGGCGACGTTGCGCCCCTTGTAGTGAATCTCAAGTGTCTCGCGGTTGTACCGCCGCCCGTTGCACGACTCGCACGTCACATAAATCGGCGGCAGGAAGTTCATCTCAATCTTCAGCAAGCCGCCGCCCTGGCATTTCTCGCAGCGACCGCCCTTGACGTTGAAGCTGAACCGACTCGCTCCGTAGCCGCGAATCTTCGACGCCGGCAAACCGGCGAACAAGTCTCGAATCTGGTTGAAAATGCCGGTGTACGTCGCCGGGTTGCTGCGCGGCGTGCGGCCGATCGGCGACTGGTCGACAACGATCACCTTGCCCAGCGCCTCCTCGCCACGCAGTGCCTTGAATTTGCCCGGACGATCCTTTGAGTTGTAAAACTTGCGGAACAGCGCCCGCCGCAACACGTCGTCGATCAGCGTGCTTTTGCCCGAGCCGCTGACGCCGGTCACGCAAGTGAACGTCCCCAGCGGGATTTTCAGGTGAACGTCTTTCAAATTATTCTCCGACGCTCCGATGACCTCGAGAAAACCGCGGGCGACATTCGGCCCAACGCGCTTGCTCGGCACGTCGATTTTATAGTCGCCGCGCAGGTATTTCGCCGTCAGCGATTTTTTGTGGGCGAGGACTTTTTCCAGCGGGCCGGCGGCCACCACTTCCCCGCCGTGCAGGCCGGCGCCCGGCCCCATGTCGATGACGTAATCGGCCCGGCGGATCGTCTCCTCGTCGTGCTCGACCACCAGCACCGTGTTGCCCAAATCACGCAACCCCTCCAGCGTGGCAAGCAATTGCTCGTTGTCGCGCGCGTGCAAGCCGATGCTCGGCTCGTCGAGAATGTACAGCACGCCCACCAGCCCCGCGCCGATCTGCGTGGCCAAGCGGATGCGCTGCGCCTCGCCGCCGCTGAGCGTGCCGCTGGTGCGATCGAGCGTGAGATAGCCCAATCCGACGTCCTGCAAAAAACCGAGCCGCGACGTGATCTCGCGCACCACGTCGGTGGCAATTTTTTTACCGAAAGCGTCCAGTTTCAGTCCCTCGAAAAACGGCAGCGCCTCGTCGATGGACAACCGGCAGACGTCCATGATCGACAAGCCGCCAAAACGCCGCTCGCCCTCGGCTTGGTTCGCGCTGCGAAGCGTCACCGCCAGCACCACTTCGCGGAGCCGCTGCCCCTCGCAAGCCTCGCATTGTTGCGGGCTCATGAACGCCCGGAGCCGTCGCCGCGTCGTCTCGCTGCTCGTCTCCTCGTACAGCCGGTTGAGGTTGGCCAAGATGCCGTCGAACGGCTTGGTCGTCGTCGTTTGTTTGCTGCTGCGCGTGAATTGAAAATCGATCGCCTCGTCGCCCGAGCCGTGAAACAGCGCGGCCGTGAAGCGCTTGGCCAAGCGGCGATACGGCTTGGCCAAGTCCGCCCCGTAATGCCGCGCCAAGTTTTTCAGCAGCCCGTTGTAGTGGGCGACCATCCGCGCGCCGCCCTTGGTCCACGGCAGGATGACGCCCTGCTCGATCGACTTTTCGGGATCGCCGACCATCAACCCCTCGTCGAACACCGGCCGCTGGCCCAGCCCCGAGCAAGCAGGGCAGGCGCCGTACGGCGAGTTGAACGAGAAATGTTTCGGCGTCATCGGGTCGTAGCTTTTGCCGGTGGCCGGGCTGGTCAACCGATTCGACAACTTGCTCTCCCGCCACTGCGAGCGGTCGAGATCCGGCGTTTGGTGCAACGCGATGATTTTGCCTTCGCCCCACTTGAGACAGGTCTCGACCGAGTCAGCCAAGCGGCCTCGCGCCTTGTCACTGACAACGAGGCGATCGACCACGACCTCGATCGAGTGCGCTTTTTTCGGGTCGAGCTTGAAGCGCGTGTTGGCCTCGAGTTCCGCCAGTTCTCCATCGATGCGAGCCCGGACGAATCCCTCGCGGGCCAGCTTTTCCAGCACGTCACGAAACTCGCCCTTCTTTTTCTCGACCACCGGCGCGAGCAGCATCACCCGCGTTTCCCCCGGCAGCGCGAGCAGTTGCTCGATGATGTCGCTCGTGCTCAGACGCGAAATCGGCTCGCCGCTCTCCGGGCAATGCGCTTGGCCGACGTTGGCGAAGAGCAACCGCAGATAGTCGTAAATCTCAGTGGTGGTGGCGATGGTCGAGCGCGGGTTGCCGCCGGAGGAGCGCTGCTCGATGGCGATCGCCGGCGAGAGCCCTTCGATGTGATCGACGTCCGGCTTTTGGAGTTGATCAAGAAACTGCCGGGCGTACGACGAGAGCGTCTCGACGTATTTGCGCTGGCCCTCGGCAAACAGCGTGTCGAACGCCAGCGACGATTTCCCCGAGCCGCTTGGCCCGGTGATCACCACCAGTTTGTCGCGGGGAATCTCAAGCGTCAGGTTCTTGAGATTGTGCTCCCTTGCACCGGTTATTTTTATGAACCCCTTGGCCACCGAAAGGGTGCATCGTAAACCGTCCCGCGCGCTTGGCCAAGCGCGGGGGGGAGTTTTCAGTTTTGTTCCAACATTGCGGCTGGATTAAACAGAAAACGCACACTACATTTCCTTCGTGCCGCGCAAGATTCGAGAGCTTATCAAAGATCTGCGCCAAGCTGGCTTTGTTTCGGTTAAAGGCGGTAAAGGCTCCCATCACAAGCTTCGCCACCCGGACCACGCCGGCTCTCTTACCTTAAGCGGGCTCGAAGGCAATGACGCCAAATATTATCAAGAAAAACAGGTAAAAGACGCTTTACGGGAAATCGATTCATGAAGGCTCAAGATCAATACCTCAAATTCGTCAAGTGGGAGGAAGCCGACGCGCTTTACGTTGGCTATTGCCCCGACTTGTTCCCGTGGGGTGGCGTGTGCCATGCAGAAACTGAAGCGGATGCGTACACGCAACTGTGCACCTTGGTGGAGGAAGAAACCGTGGAACTCAAGGAACAAGGAAAAGCGCTTCCCACGCCCAGCACACGGCCCATGCGTGAGGCAATTCCTGCCTGATTCACAGCGCTTGGCCAAGCGATTTTAGTCGTTAGTTCCGCGCCGGAAAAATCGCTGCAACATTGGCTCCACTTTGTCCATGGCGACGGCGAGGATGATGACCACGCCGATGATGATTTCCTGCATGTAGTTGGGCCAAACCTTGATGCCCGAGCCGTTGGCGAGACAGGCCATCATGAACGCGCCGATCACCGATCCGGGAATGCTGCCCGCGCCGCCGCTCAGGCTCGCGCCGCCGATGACCACTGCGGCGATGATCTGCAACTCCAGCCCGATCGCCACCGAGGGATCGCCCTGTGTCAACCGCGAAAACTGCATCACGCCGGCCAAGCCGAAGAACGCGCCGGCCAAGGCGTAAATCGCCACCTTGTTGACGTTCACGCGGATGCCGCACAGCCGCGCGGTGTCCTCGTTCGAGCCGATGGCGAACACGTACCGGCCGAACACAGTCGAGCGCAGCACCACGGCCATCACCACCGCAAGGCCAAGCGCCAGCCAGACGCCGTCCGGCAGCGGGAAAAACGTGAGCGGCGACTGGCTGTTATCCATCAAACTATTGACCGACTCGAGCGGTTGCTCCGGGTTGACGGTTTGGTTGTTGGCGAGCCACTTGGAGATGCCGCGCGCGATGCCCATCATGCCGAGCGTGACGATGAACGGCATCATGCGAACCGCCGTGATGATGCCGCCGTTGGCCAAGCCGGCCAGCGCCCCGGCGAGCACCGTCAGCGCGAGCACCGCCGCAAAGCCGTGGCCCTGCTCGATCAGCTTGGCCGTCACGACGCTGCACAACGCGACGACCGATCCGGCGCTCAAGTCGATGCCGCCGCTCACGATCACCAGCGTCATTCCCATCGCGCCGATGGCCACGATGACGGTCTGCGTGAGAATCATTTTGAAATTGCTGCCCTTGAAAAACAGCGACCGCAACTCGGCATCCATCGCGAACAGCAACAGCACCACGAACAACCCGACGAACGGCCGAACGGCTTTCAGGAAATCACGACTGCCGAGCCTCGCCAAGTTCATGCCGCTGCCTCCCTTGGCTCCGCTTGGCCGACGGCGGTGCGGATGATTTCCTGTTCGCTCCAGTCGGCGACCGGGCGCACTTCCGAGAGTTCGCCCCGGCACATCACGCCGATGCGGTCGCACACGCCGAGCAACTCCGGCAGGTACGAGCTGACAAAAACAATCGCCTTCCCCTGCCCGGCCAACTCGTTCATCAGCCGGTAAATCTGCGCCTTGCTGCCGACGTCGATGCCGCGCGTCGGCTCGTCGAGCAGCAGGATTCGCGCGTCGTGATGCAGCAACCGGCCCAGCGCGATTTTCTGCTGGTTGCCGCCGGATAATTCGCCGACAGGCTGGACGGCGCTTGATGCCTTCACGTCGAGCATGGCCATCCATTTTTCCGAGGCAACCGCTTGCGCTGCGTCGCTCACGAGTCCAAGCCGCGACACCGTCCCGAGGCGCGTCAGCGTCAGGTTATCGGCGACACTGCGGTTGAGCAGCAGACCCTCTTCCTTTCGGTTTTCGCTGAGCAACCCGACGCCGTTGGCCAAGCGCTTGGCCGGTGTCGAGTGGGTCGCCTCCCGCGAATAAATGCTCACGCTGCCCTTGGCCAAGCGGTCGAGCCCGAACACCGCCCGCAGCGTCTCCGTGCGCCCCGCGCCGACCAAGCCGAACACGCCGACGATTTCTCCGGCGTGCAATGTCAGGTTCACGCAACTCGGCTTGGCCAAGCCGGCGACGCCGCTCAACTCGAGCACCGGCTCGCCAACGGAACGGCTCGTGCGCGGATAGATTTCATCGATCTCCCGGCCGACCATAAGCTGGATAATCTGCTCGAGACTCGCCTCGGCCATTGCGCCGGTGCCAACGCTTTGGCCATCGCGCAGCACTGTGTAGCGGCTGGCCACACGCTGGCATTCCTCCAAAAAATGGCTGATGTAAATGACGCTCACGCCGCGTTGGCTCATGCGCGCGATCACGCCGAACAGGTTTTCGGTATCGACTTGTGTGAGGCTGCTGGTCGGCTCGTCCATGATGAGCACGCGCGGTTCGCTGACGAGTGCGCGGGCGATCTCGACCAATTGCTGCTGGGCGATGGTGAGCGAGCGGATCGGGTCGTCGAGCGGCATTTGCGGCTGGCCGATTTCTTCCAGCGCGCGCTTGGCCAAGCGGCGGCGTTTGGCGCGATTGATCCAGCCAAGCGTCGTTGGCTCGCGGCCAAGCAGGATGTTTTCCTCCACCGACAGGTCGGGCGCTAGGTTGAGTTCCTGATAAATCATCGCCACGCCGCTGTTGCGCGCATGCAGCGGGTCGCTTGGCGCGAACGGCTGGCCGTCGAGCGTGAGGCTGCCGGTGTCCGGCCGGTGCGCGCCGCTGAGCACTTTCATCAGCGTGCTTTTGCCAGCGCCGTTTTCGCCGATGAGTGCGTGGACTTCGCCGGCGGCGACCTCGAGGCTCACGCCGTCTAGCGCAACGGTCGGGCCGAAGCGCTTGGCTACCCGGTCGATTCGCAATCGCGGCGGCGGCGGGCTGGGATCAGCAAGGGGCATCGGTGTTATGGTTTTGGGGAACACACGCGCCTCGCGTGTTCATTTCGGCGGCTCGCCGAAATGCGCCTTGGCGGGCCGCCAAGGCGGGCACGCGAGCCGCGTGCCCTCCCCGTTGCAGTGTAATGCAGTTTATCGGCATCGGCGGTCAGTTGCCGGTGCCGAGGTATTTCTCGAGGGGCGGGTTGAGGAGTTGCTGCATGTCCGGCTCGGCCATGTTTTCGCGTGTGACCAACTCGACGCCGGTGTCGATGCGCTTGGCCACGGTCTTGCCGCCGAGATGCTCGACCAGTGTCATCACGCCGAGATAGCCCATCTTGACCGGGTTCTGCACGACGAGTCCCTGCACGTCGCCGGCCTTCAGGTCGCGCAACGACTGTACGCTGGTGTCGAAGCCGATGATTTTCACCGTGCCGCCGGCCTTGCCAATGTCACGCACGGCCTTGGTAACGGAAACTGTCACCGACTCGTTCGGACAAAAAATACCATCGACCTCGTTGCCGTAGCGGCTCAGCAGATTTTGCGCGGCGGTGTAGGCCAAGTCGCGGGTGGCCCCGGCGTACTGGTCGGAGGACAGCACCTTGATGCCGGGGAAGTTCGCCTTTATCTCGTCGAGGAAACCTTGCTCGCGCTTGGTCGTACTGGCCGAACCAACGGCGTATCGCAGAAGCAACACGCGGCCCTTGCCGCCGAGCAGTTTGCCCAAGTGCGCGCCGCCCATCCGCCCGCCGAGAGTGTTGTCGGTGGCGACGAAGCTGGCGTATTTGTCCGTCTGTAAACCGGAGTCAATGATGACCACCGGGATGCCGGCTTTGCCCGCCGTCACCACGGGGCGGATGAGCGCCCTGTCGTCGAGCGGCGCGAGTACCATGCCGTCCACGCCGCGGGCGATGAAGTTCTCGACAACCTTGATCTGCTCGTCGCGGTCGTCCTCCTTGAGCGGGCCTTTCCAAATGATCTCCACCGGCTGACCGGCGACCTGGAGTTCCTGCTGGGCCTTGACCGCCCCGGCGTGGATCGATTTCCAGAACTCATGCGTCGTGCCCTTGGGAATGACGACGATCGACAAGCCGTTGCCGGAGGAGTCGCCGGACTCGGAACCGCAACCCGATACGAAAACCAGTGCGGCGCACGCAGCGCCGAGCAGCCATGATTTCATGCGCGGCAGGCTAGTCAACACGCCCGTTGGTTTCAAACAAAATACGAAAAAGACTTGCGCCGGGCCAAGCGCCGGGGCAGTTTTGGTGCATGAAAACAATTCTGTTTTTTTGTATATCGTCGGCCCTGCTTACCGTTTCCATATTGTTGACTGGCTGTGCTGCGGGAGATGAGTCG
>Ga0208879_1003280_pt1 | contig 13415 bp, 17 predicted proteins | sample Knorr_S15_td_Bot_FD_185605 | JGI IMG/M metagenome (GOLD analysis project Ga0208879, IMG submission 185605) | Marine microbial communities from Southern Atlantic Ocean transect - Knorr_S15_td_Bottom_ad_5009_LV_A (SPAdes) (version 2) | ecosystem: Environmental > Aquatic > Marine > Oceanic | place...
GATCTTAATAACTTAAGACAACATTATGCGCGCGCACAATACGAACAATCCTCGCGGCGAGGATTCGTTTGGAGGAAGAAAGGGGTGGAGCCAATGATCGGAGTCGAACCGATGACCTATTCATTACGAATGAATTGCTCTACCAACTGAGCTACATTGGCCTTTCGAAAAGTGGGGATGTGTTTACGAAAAAGTCCCGCGGAGGTCAATCTGCATTTGCGGCATTCTCATACCAACCCATTAAAGCTCGGACAGGGAATAGAGATGCAGGTTGAGATCCTGCCACAGATTTTGGGTGGCGAATTCGTCGTATTGGCCGTCGCGGTCGGCCATGTTGAGGACGGTTACGATGCCCGATCCATCGATCCGGAAGGCCTCCATCTTGAAATCGCGCAGGATTTTGCCGGAGGCGAGTTTGATATGCCCGCACTGCACGATGGTTTGCACCACCTTGCGGTCGATGAACGAGCCCACCTTGACGTTGAGATCGGCATCGGAAATATAGGCCAGCTCGCGCAGCTGTTCGTCGTACCAGATCAGCTTGGCGCGCCGCAGCTTCAGCAGGGTCTTTTCGTTAATCACGTAGGACGGAAATGTTGGCAGTTTGTCCATGGCGCCCCCCTGCACCGGGTTGAGTCCCAGTACGGCGCCGAGCCGGCTCCCTATGCCGTGTAGCACCAGCGGCTCCCAGTTGCCGTTGGCGGGAATCCGCTTGAGGTTGGCTTCCAGTCCGTCGATTTCGAGCTGCCGGACCAACGGCTGGTGCTTGGAGAGGAATGAAAACCAGTTGAACCTCACCTGAACCTCGGGCATTTCCACGCCGTAGAAGGCAAGCCCTTCAAGCCGCAATCCCAGCAAGGGCGTGGTTCCGCACCCTTCGAGCGCCACCGGCAGGCGGGTGCCGTTCGAGATTTTGTCGGCCACGGCACTGCGGACGCCGTCCGTTCGCGATAGGATGTGAATCCCGATGTAAAGAACAAGAAGGATCAGCATGCTGGCGATGAAGTCCCGCTTCAGGTGCCGCTTGTTTTTTTTAGCCGGTGCCTTTTTCTTAGCCATTCGCCAGTTCCTTGGATCGTGCCTGCGCCGCGAACATCGCCGCGACGATAGAATCGCCGACATCGCGCTCCATCATGGTATTGATGGCGGCGGCGGTGGTGCCGCCTTTAGAGGTCACCTTGTTGCGCAGCGCCACGGCCTCTTCGCCGGTTTCGAGCATCAGCTGGGCGGCCCCCATGACGGTGGCGAGTGCCAGCTCGCGCGAAACGCCTTTTTCGAGCCCCATCTGTTCGGCCGCTTCGAGCATGTTTTCGATCAGATAGAAGACATAGGCCGGGCCGCTGCCGCTCAGCGCGGTTACGGCGTCGATCTCCTCTTCCTTCACAATCTTGGCGACGCCGACGGCCCCCAGCAGCTGTTCGGCAACCTGAAGATCGGCCTCGGTTGCAAATTCACCGGCCGCGATGCCCGCCGCGCCCATGCCCACGAGCGACGGCGTATTAGGCATGACCCGCACCACGCGAATCGATTTACCGCCTGCAATCTTGGCAGAAGGAATGCCGGCCATGATGCTGACCACCAACGCGTCGGATTGGAGCGCGCCTTCGATGTCCGGCCATACCGACGGGAAGATCTGCGGCTTGACCGATAGCACCACCACGTCCGCCGCGGCCACCGCCGAGGGATTATCCGCAGAAGTGGCGACGCCATACTTGCCAGAAAAGTGCTCCAGCCGCTCTGGGGAAATATCCGTCACGCAAACATCGCCGGCCGCAACAACCTGTTGTTTCACAATTCCCGCAACGATAGCCTCCGCCATGTTGCCCGCTCCGATAAAAGTCAGTTTCATAGTTGTTAGGTTGTTAGGTGTTAAGTTTCAATTTTACTGCCCGCTGTTAAGCTATCCTTATCAACTGAGCAACGAACATTCATCAACTAATTTCTGCTCCCGAATAAATCGGTGCCGATGCGCACCCAAGTGCTGCCCTCCTCGATGGCCACTTCGAGGTCGTGCGACATGCCCATGGAAAGCTCGGGCAGCGGCGTGCCGGTTTCGTCCTCCAGCCGGTCGCGCAGTTCCCGCAGAGCAACAAAATGGGCGCGCGCCTTTTCCGGGTCGGGGGTAAAGGGCGGAATGGTCATCAACCCATGCACCTCGACCTTCTGCATCTGGTTGGCGGCTTCGATGACGCCGGCCACCTCGGCGGGCTTCATGCCAAACTTGGCCGCCTCGCCCGACACATTCACCTGCAGCAACACCGGCAGCGTGGTTCCGGCATGGGCATCCAATGCCTGCAATAGCTTCAGCGAATCGACCGAGTGCACCATCTGGAAATACTGGGCCGCCACCTTGGCCTTGTTGCTTTGAAGATGGCCGATCAGATGCCACTCCAATCCGGCCGGGCACAGCGGAATTTTCGCCTGCGCTTCCTGCACCCGGTTTTCGCCAAACCGGCGCAGGCCGCATTCGGCCGCGTCGCGCACCGCCTCCGGCGGCTTGGTTTTTGAAACGGCCAACAGCGTTACGCTGTCGCGCGGCCGCCCCGCCTTTGCGCACGCCGCGGCAATGCGCCGCTCCACACTCTCTAAACGCTCTGCAAATGATTCATCCATGCCGGTTGCCGCTTTCGATAGTTCCAAAATCCGGCACTACTAAACCATATTTATGCGCATCGGGAAATGCCTGTTTTTCCATTGAAACCATCCGACCTCGCCATAGAATACGAGCTAGACCGTTAAGGAGGGGGCGATCCTTGGGCGGCGAAGGCATGTTGAAACGAAGGAGCTGTAATTATGAAAATAATGAGTTGTGTACTACTCTCATCGCTGCTGCTAGCCGGTTGCGCCACCCAGATTCCATTGGGCGTCGCGTTAACCGACAACACGTTGCCGCTGCAAGTCGGCGACCATTCCTCCGGAACAAAGGTAGGCACAGCCACCAGCAAATCCTATCTGGGCCTGATCGCCGTCGGCGATGCCAGCCTCGAAACCGCCTGTAAAAATGGTGGAATCACCAAAATAAGCCATGTGGACTGGAAGGTGAAAAATATTCTCGGATTCATCGGCGAATACACCATCACCGTATACGGCGAATAATCCAGAAGCCATACACAAAACAGCCAACGCCACGCCCGACCCAGCGTGGCGTTTTGTTTACTTCAACATTACTTCCTGTATTTGGCAGCTGGAACAAAACAAGCAGGCCGAATACGTTCCGACAAAATCGTAGACGGAGCTTCCAGCTCCGTTCAGCATGAACTCGGATCTGTTGTCCCCTATTGCAAAGCCAACTTCTTCGCACAAGCCATTGTCCATGGAGCTAGAAGCTCCATCTACGCTACCGCCGGGTTGGCTTGGGGGCGCAGATGCGGGCGAGCAGCGTTTCGAGCATGAGGTCGTGCGGGATTGAGCCTTCCGAGACCATCCGTTCGTGGGTATCCACCACCATCTTTTTGCGGGCGGCCAACCCTTTCACCGAGTAGGCCGAGGCCTGGTTCGCAAACTTGCCGGCGCGGAACCAGTGCATCTTGCGCGGATCGTCCGGCATTTCGGAAAAATAGTCATCCAGCTCGGGGTCGGTGCTCCATTGGATCCGGTTGCCGTTCAGGCGTAGCCAGCCGGCTTGCATGTATTCGCGGAACCGCAGCAGGTTTTGAAACAGATTTTCAATCTGGATGATCAAGCCGATCGAAGTCTGTTTTTGGAACAGGAGCTGGCGGAAGAGCCGAATGGCATCGCCCAGCTTGCGCTCGGCAATCGCATCGGTAAAATCCCAGGTGATGGCTTCGCCGGCCGCCGACGTAATGATCTGCACATCGTCGAAGGTGACATGCTTGTCAGTCCCCTTGTAGAGCACCATCTTTTCGACTTCGTTCATGATTTGCCGCGTTTCAAACCCCACCTTGTCGACAAATGCATCGGCGGCGGATGAGTCGACGGTGAACCCTTCGCGCTTGAGTAACGAAACCACCCGCTTTACCGCCAGCGGGCGGGCTTCGTAGTCGCGCTCCGGAATGTTGTATTCCGCCATCTCGCCCACTTCGTTGATCGCCTTGTAGAAGGCGGAGCGCTTGTCGATGCCCGGCGCGGATATGATCAGGAATTGGTCGGGCGCCAGACCGGCCTTGAGATCGCCGGTCAGCTCGCCGAACAGGCGCTTCACCTGCTCGTTTTTCATGATGATCTTGTTGGAGAGGAATTTAATGTCGCGGAACCAAACGACCTTCTGGCCGCCAAAGAGCCCGACCGTGCGGAAGGCGGCCAGGCATTGGTCGATGGCGGCCACTGCATCATCGATCTTCGCCGCGTCGCCTTCGACGATCTCCAGCGACAGCGTCTGCTCGGCCGCAGGGCAGATGGCATCCACCTTCTTGCGGGCATTCAACCCCACCAGGTATTCATCGTTGCCGCAGAATAAAAATACGTTGTCCGCCATCCCAATCTTCCTCTTCCAATCGCGGGAAGATATGCTTTAATTTCCGTGTTTGAAATAGAAATTATGGAAAGGCTCGTGCCTTCAGGCAGTTCTGCAGCACAGCTGCCTAAAGGCGGGACGACATACCTCTTAAGGGAGATCATGAAATGAGCAAGACACTTTGGGCCCCGTGGCGCATTGAATATATCCTCGGCAACAAGGAGGGCGGATGCTTCCTCTGCGCGATTTTCGAGGGGGACACCGACCGCGACAACCTGTTGCTCAAGCGCGGAAAAACCTGCGCCGTCGTCATGAACCGCTACCCCTACAACAGCGGCCACTTAATGGTTTGCACCTACCGCCATCTCGAACACCTCCAGGACATGACCCCCGAAGAGCGACTGGAAATGGCCGACCTTGCCATCGAGGCGGTGGAAGTCCTGCAGGCCGCACTCAACCCCAACGGGCTGAATCTGGGCTACAACCTCGGCGAAGCCGCCGGCGCCGGGCTCAAGGACCACATCCACCAACATATTGTCCCGCGCTGGAACGGCGACACCAACTTTATGCCCGTGCTGGCCGACACCCGCGTGATGCCCCAGGCGCTAATGGAGCAATACGACGTGCTCTATCCTCTTTTCAACGACTGATTATTTGCCGCAAAAGATCGCAGAGAACACGAAAGAGTAAACTTTGTTATCCTTGCGTTCCTTCGCGGCCATTAGAAATTATCTTTCCGGTGGCGTAGTTCGGCAAACTGCTCGACGGTCTCGACGCGCAGGAAGGGATTGGTTTTCTGCTCTTCGGCCAGCGTGGCAAAAATCGCGGCGGCGGGATCGCGGCGATAAAGCTCCAACCGGGCCTGCGCCGCGGCGTTGCCCGGCTCGACCGACCGGGCGAACTCCATATTTTCGGCGAGATAGTCGTGCCCGCCAAAGATGCGGGTTTCCGCCGGCAACTGCTTGATCAACTGCAGGCTGTTAAAAAGCTGCTCCGCGGTGCCATCAAGAATACGGCCGCAGGCGCCATTGATGAGCGTGTCGCCGGCGAACAGGATGCCCAGCTCCGGAAAATGGTAGCATTTGTGCACCGCCATATGTCCCGGCGTTGAGAACGAGCGGCAAACGGTTCCGAGCACGGAAAACTCGCCGGCTTCCACCCCCGGGCTGGTCGACTGCACCCCGAGCCGATCCTGAATTTCCCTGCACCCGCCCACATGGTCGTGGTGCGTGTGGGTGATCAGAATATTCAACAGCTGGAGATTTTCTTGTTCCAGCGTTTCAAAAATCGGTGGGGCCTCGCCGGCATCGATCAGCACCGCCCGGCCCTCGCGGCCAACGAGATAGTCAAAATTATCATGCAGCACCGGCACCGCCAGCACTTCGTATTCACCCATATTAAACCGGACCACTTTCATGCAGAAATTGAACCACAGAGTTCACAGAGGAACACGGAGGAAAATTCGAAATCTCCGCGATTCGCTGTGTCCTCCAGCGCTGCGGGGGGTTAAAAGAAAACCGCGAGCCAAATGGTTTGTTCGGTTTGCGAGGTCGATTCAACGCGATGACGCTGGTGGGCAGGGATAAGCAGATGGTCGCCGGGCTTTAATTCAAGCCGTTCGAGCGCGGCCCCTTTCTCAAGGGACAGGGTTGCAGCACCCGAAACCAGCAGAACCCATTCATTTTGATCCTGGTCGTACCAGAACCCTTCCGGCGACGCATGGCCGGCAGAAACGATCCGCTCGATCTTTACATGCCCGCTTTCCGCCAATACGGAAAGAAGTTCTGCGGGCAATACCTCCGGAATATTCTCGTACAGGTTTTCAGTCATCGGAACAAGTGCCTCTCCCTACACCTGTCATCCAAATCGACGGCCGGCGATATGGATGACATACCTACTCTTCCCCCAGCAGCAGGCGTAGAACCACATTCGCCTGCATGTGGGCGGCGATGCCGACGCGCGGGGCCATCAGGCCGCATCCGGGTGCCGCGCCAGTTTCGAGGTCGCCGACAATGTAAACCCGCTCGCCCATTTTGCGCACGCCGATCGTATCGCCGGGGCCGTAGCCCGCCAAGCCGGATGCCGCCACGACGGGCTTGCCTTGGAATGATTGCAGCAGCATGGCCTTCTGGTCGGCGCGGTCGAACGCCTCGACCAGCACATCCACGGCCCCAAAAAGCTCCGCCATGTTTTCGGGGGTGATGCGTTGGCAGTGGGCCTCGTATTGCACATAGGGGTTGATGCGCTTCAGGTTGGCTTCCAGCGCGGCGGCTTTGGTCATGCCCAACTGGTCGATGAAATATTGCTGGCGGTTCAGGTTGCTCGGCTCGACGACATCGAAGTCGGCCAGGATCAAGCGGCCGACACCGATGCGCGCCAGGGCCACGGCGACCGCAGAGCCCAATCCGCCGAGGCCGGCAATGCCGACGGTGGCGCCTTTTATTTTCTCATGCACGCCCGGCGTGTGGCGGGCCACCATCAAGGCTTCGAGCTCATCGGCCGGCGGAATGGCCCCGCGCTGGATGAGGGTGACGCAGTCGCCTTCGGCCAAGGCCACATCCTCATGGACGGCGGCGCCATTATAGATCAGCACATCGGCCGCCGGTTTTACGCGGTCGCGCAACTGGAACAGCGTGGTTCCTGCACCGGTTTCAATCTGCCGCTCGTTTAAATGGATTTTCAAAATAGGCTCCTCCAAACAAATCCTTAACAGGGAATGGATAGTACCCACGAAGCCGCGAAGAGCACGAAGTTTTTATTCTTTGTGTTCTTCGCGTCATCGTGTTTGATGTTCCGCAGTTGCAACCGGAGGCTTTATGCTGAAACGAACAAAGAACTTTTTCAAGACGACCCTCCTCGGCGGTGTGATCGTCATCCTGCCCGCCATCATTCTCGGCTTAGCGTTCAAGTGGCTCTTCGGCGTGGTGGGCCGCGCCATCACCCCCTTGACCAACCTGGTGGTGAACAACCTGACGCTGCCGGATCGCTACGACCAATTCATTGCCCCGCTGATTGTCCTTGCGGTGATTGTGCTTGGCTGCTTTTTCGTCGGCCTGTTTGTACGCACCCGCCTCGGCCAGATGATCTACCACAGTTTCGAAACCATCCTGCTGACCAAGGCGCCGGGCTACAAGATGGTCAAGGAGACGGTGAACCAGTTTCTGGGCAAGAAGGAGTCGCCCTTTTCCTCGGTAGCCCTCGTGCAGATCTTTGAAAACGATACGAAGGTGACCGCGTTCATCACGGACCGCCACGACGATGGCACCATTACCGTTTTTGTCCCGACCGGGCCCAATCCCACGTCGGGTTTCATCTATCACCTCGACCCCCAATATGTTCATCCCGTCAAGGTTTCGGTGGAGGACGCCATGCGCTCGGTCATTTCATGCGGGGCCGGGTCCGGCGAACTGATAAAGAGACTGCCCCCCAATGCCTAACCCGCTGCGCGCGGCTTTGTTGCGGGCCGCCCGGGCTGTGATCCTCTAATTCAGCAAAAAATCAACCGGTAGCCCACTGCGAACAGGGCGAGATCAACGAGGGCATGCGATAACCAGCCCGGCCAGATCGTCCGGTAGCGCAAAAACATCCACGACCAAAGCGCCCCGGCCAACAGAATACACAAAGCACCCACGAGCGTGACGGTCCAACTCAGGTAGAGCTGCATGGCGAGAACGTGATGCAGCGCAAAGCCCAGGGCGGAACCCGCAATGGCCGCCTTCGGCTTCATCAGCTTCAAGCACTGCCGCATCACAAACCAGCGCCACACATATTCCTCCGCGAGGGAATTGATGCAGATCCAGTTCAGCGCCCCGCCGGCATAATACAGCTTCCGGTCCAGCTTGATGCCCGCCGCCAGCTCTTGAACGGTCGCGGCATCAATCATCCGCTCCCCAAACAGCAGATACAGCAAGGCCACCAATACGCCCAGCGCCAACCCGGTGCGCAGCCCCGTCCGGATGCCGCCGGCCCGCGTTTTTCCGCGCGAAAATCGGCCGCCCTCAACCAAGAAAAACCACAGGGCCGGCAGGAGTAAAATCCACCCCTTGAAAAAAAGATAAATCCCCGTCCCGACCGGTGTGCCGGGCATCAGGATCATGCCGAACCACACCCCCAGCGACGGCGCGGGAACCAGCAAAAGCAACGAAAGAAAGGCCCGGAGTTTCATCAGCACAAGCTACCAAACCCGGCCGGAATTACAACCGCGGGGAGGCCTCCTTGTGGACAAGGGAGGGGGCGGGGACGAGGTCCCTAGCAACTTCGCTACAGAATCAACCGAAACACCCTAGACAAAGAGGCCGCTCATCAGGTCGGAGCCCATTTCGTCGAGGCCCTTCATCTTCTTGGTGGAGTCCAGCAGGTCGGACAGCGAGAGTAGCTCTTCGAGCAGGATCATACAGGCGACATGCTGGTGGGCGGGCGTGATGCTGTGCCCGGAGGCTTCGGCCGCGTGGGCCGTGGCCTCTCCGGCGTATTGAACAAGGTTGGTGGCGGCGTGTGCGGCGTCCGGTATGATAGTCTATTTCCCGGTAAGCAGTTCGTATAGTTCGTGTTGCGTCTTGCAGGCCAGCAGCTGTTCGCGTGCGGCCGGCCGGCTGGCCAACCGGCTCACCTCGGCCAGAAACTGCATGTGGGGGCCGCGCCGGTTGGCCGGGGAGATGGCCAGGATGAAAATGGTGCTCGGCAAGCCATCCATGGAATCAAAATTGACGCCGGCCTTGTTGACCCCGATGGCCGCAACCAATGATTTCACGGCATCGGTCTTGCCATGCGGAATGGCCACGCCGTTCTGCATGCCGGTCGACATCTTGGTTTCGCGATCCTTAATCTTGCCGGAGTCCATCAGGCGGTCGATCATTTCTTCGATGACGCCCTGCTTGGTGTCGGCCTTGAGATCCACCCAAACCGTTTCCGGTGTTAGCACTTTTTTCAGATTCATTGCCCTGTAAGTCCCTTATGTAACTAAAGCTTCGGATTGTGGAAATAATCGCTAGGAGGTCAACTGTTTTTTGCCCTTTGAATTTATAAAGGATCGTCTTCTTGGTCGAGGGCGCCGTGGGCTTTCCACTCGTCGATGCGGGTGAGGATCCAGAGCGAAACGCCGGAACGGTAGGCCGCACGGCCGATCATGTGCGCGACGCCGGACAGATGCTTCAGCAGCCAAACGAACACCGCCAGCGGAGCCGCCAAAATCAGGGCCCCCGTATACTTTGGGCACCAGCGATGTAACCAGGGCGCCGCGAGCGCGGCCAGAAAGCATGCTGCTATCAACATCAACATAATCAAAGGGTTGTGAAAACAACAGATCCGTCAATCCAGCAGCGGTTCAACGGAGACAACGCGATTTACACCCACCCAACCTTCCCCCATTTTAGCAATAAGCAGCTCGTCTTGAGCCTCTTCATCGTTTGCTGTGAGCGTATCTACGCCCTTCGGTGCTAGATAGAATCAAATAAAAAAAAGGGGGCAAGCCGGAAGCAAATGAAAGAACCGCTCCTGCGCTCGATTTTCGCGGCGTTTCATTTTTTAGCCGGCCAGAAATCAATAACACCCCTGAAAATATTAGCTTTTTACGCATTTTCATGTTGCGTTGTCTCATCCGATCCTTTTATAAGTCTAGCATCGCTGACTCGACAACAAAGTCGGTCTGTTATTGATGGAACACGTACCGGAAAGAATGAGGAGAAAGAACAATGGCAAAACCCATGACCAAGTCTCAGATTATCGCAGCAATTGCTGAAAAAGCTGACATCTCTAAAGCACAGGCTAAAGACGCCCTGGAAGGGCTGGCCGTTCTTGCATACGAAGGCGCTGCTGACGGATTTACCATCCCCGGTATTGGCAAGCTCGTAAAAGTGGATCGCGCTGCACGCATAGGCCGCAACCCGGCGACAGGCGAAACCATCCAGATTCCGGCTAAGACGGTTCTGAAGTTCCGCATCGCCAAGGCTGCTAAAGACGCTGTACTTTAATCAGCTAAGCGACTGATGCATCACCGTCCCGTGCAAGCGGGGCGGTTCTTTTTTCCCTATGAAAAATTCATTCACCCCCATCTATCTCACCGTCGCAACCACCCTGCTGCTGCTCTGCGGCTGCGCCTCCGACGACTATCGGGACGACAAGGAATATTCCGACATCCCGTGGAACACCCCGCAATCCTGGGAAGGCTCCCGCTCCATTCCGGGCATGACGCCCAACTATTAAGCGGCACCTATTTTCTCAACAAAAAGGATTGATTTACCCCCGGTTATCGATATCTTTTGCGTTCACTTTCGGTTGGTGATTGTAGCTCAGTTGGTTAGAGCGCCTGATTGTGGTTCAGGAGGCCGCGGGTTCAAATCCCGTCTTTCACCCCAATTTTATAGGGGCTAGAACACATGTTCTAGCCCCTATTTTATTACCTACTTGGTCCTGCTGGTTATTTTTATGGCGGGGGGCCGCCTCAGTCCCGCTGTGACAGCGACAGGATCAGCCGCCCGCCTTTGTACACGCTGACCGCGCCGGTCGATTGCGACAAGACCACCGCTACCGCGTCGGTGGCGGCACTGATCGCCACCCCGGCCGCATGGCGGGTGCCCAGTCCAGAGCATGCCTCAGACTGATAGGCAGGTGCCTGGATGCAGGCGCCCGCCGCCATCACAATACCGTCCGCGCGCACGAGGAATGCACCGTCGAGCTGAGAAAACTCCTTCAAGGTCTCGTCGAGGATGGGGTCAAGGATATCCATCTCCGCCTCGGCGTAGCCGCGGAACGGGTTCACCACGAGCTGGTGACAGTATGTCGCCACCCGCTCATAATCGCCGACCACGAACAACGTGCCCACAGGATGGCCTTCGCGGCCCTCGATGCCGAGGTCGTTGGCGAGTTGGAGGATCCGGTACAGGGCCGAAGGTTCGATATCGCCCCTGCCGATTTCGTCGCGCAATTTCCACAGTTCGCCGAACTGATCGGCCACATCAACCACCCGGATCGTGTCCATCCGGCTCGGAGAGTGGCGACCGTACACACAGACCACGGTATCGGTCGCCTGGATCAATTTCTTCAGCAGGCACAGGAGGACCACCACGTCCACCCGCTGGCGGTCGAGCAGGCCGCGCGACGGGACTTCGAGGATCTCGTCAAAGCCCTTTTCCGCCGCAGGCCCGGCCTGCTGCTTGGGCGGGGTGGCGATGATCCAGCGGGCGCCATCCGTCGAACCGTTGCCGAGCCGCGGGCGTCGGGCCCCCACCGCGCCCAGCACGATGACCGCTTGGGCGGGCAGCTCCTCGGCGAGCTGGGCTGCCTGCCGCAACAGGCATTCCGCCCGCCGGCGTATGGGGCGGATTTCGTGGTCGGGCTCGTCCTCCTGCAGGCCGATCAGATTGCGGTACAGCATCTCCGCACTTTCTGAACCCAGGAGCGTATTCACCGCATCGGGCCGCGAGAAAAGGTCTGCCACTTCTGCCAGAACCCGGATGTGATCCTTGGGTTGGTTCGCCTCCCCAAGCAACATAGCCACCACATGGACCAGGGACTCATCCCGGTCGATGTCCCACTGCACCCCATTCCGGGAAAGTCCGACGGCCAGCACGAACCCGCCAATCCCTTCGAGGCGCGCATGCGGCAGAGCCATGGCCGGGGCAATGCGTGTACTCATCTCTGACTCGCGGGCCTCCACCGCAGCGAGCACGGTCGCCGCATCGAGGCGGGGCACATCGCGGCACAGGGCCTGCACGAGCTCCCGCACCACAGCCTGGTGATTGTCCCCCTGCAGCAGCACCGCGCACCGGGGGGAGAGATAAGATTTCAGCGGCATCCTCGCCTCTCTTCCTATATTTACTTTACTCGTTCGATGGATAATTATGCAACGAATAATCAGAGAGTGAAGCGTTCCTTATCGAGGGGATTCGTATCTCCAACCAACCCTCCGTCAGCTTAAGTGATCCCGCTGGTAGGTTTACATGAAGGTTCTAAACGCCATTTTATTTATCCTGATGCTGCTGGGCCTACCGCTGGCCGGCGTGAGACTGGCCGGGTACGATGTTTCCGCCTACCTCGAATTTCCGCCGCGCACCCAATACGTCGAGCACGCCCCCTTCTCGTGGCCGGTCTTCATCGGGCTGGCGATGGTGATTCTATTCGTGATGCTTCCCTTCCTGCTCAAAATCCGGCGGTGCCGGAACGCTTACCCGAAGGGACCCGTTGCGCATCGGTTCCCATGGTGGGGCTGGGCCGCGCTGGGCTGGAGCGTCTGCTTCTGGATCCTCGCCTGGACGCGGCAACCGTGGTTTGAACACGGCCAGCTCTACACCTTTACGCCCCAGTGGCTGGGCTACATCGTGGTGCTCAATGCCATGACCTGGCGCAAAACCGGCCGCTGTCTGCTGACGCACGATACCGGATTTTTACTGCTGCTGTTTCCACTGAGCGCGGTCTTCTGGTGGTTCTTCGAATACCTCAACCGCTTCGTGCAAAACTGGTGGTATACCAGCGGCGCAGCGTTTACCCCCTTGCAGTATTTGATGGCCGCCACCCTGCCCTTCGCCACCGTCCTGCCCGCGGTGCTGTCGACCGAGGAATGGCTGGCCACATCGCCCCGTAAAACCGCGGGGCTCGAATCCTTCATTTCCATTCGGGTCAAAAAAAGCCGCCGCGCCGGCTGGGGCGCGCTGGCGGTTTCGGCGGCCGGGCTGTTTTTGATTGGCTGGTTTCCGGACGGGCTGTTTCCGCTGCTTTGGGTGGCGCCGCTGCTTTTATTGATGGCCTTCCATCGCTTGGCCGGGAAGCCCTCCTTTTTTCCGGAAGTCGGCAGAGGCGATTGGCGGCGCGTCTACCGCCTGTGCCTGGCCGCGTTGATCTGCGGCTTCTTTTGGGAACTCTGGAACGGGCAGAGCTTGGCCAAATGGATCTATTCCGTCCCGTACGTCGACCGCTTCCAGCTGTTTGAAATGCCGATCCTCGGCTATGCCGGCTATCTCCCGTTTGGCCTTGAATGTGCCGTGGTGGTGGAAATATTCCGACCCCG
>Ga0208879_1003283_pt1 | contig 13410 bp, 20 predicted proteins | sample Knorr_S15_td_Bot_FD_185605 | JGI IMG/M metagenome (GOLD analysis project Ga0208879, IMG submission 185605) | Marine microbial communities from Southern Atlantic Ocean transect - Knorr_S15_td_Bottom_ad_5009_LV_A (SPAdes) (version 2) | ecosystem: Environmental > Aquatic > Marine > Oceanic | place...
TTTGTAGTCCGCCTCTAAATTCACTGTATGACATTAACTTGCTCCAAATACATTCGGTGATTTTTGACAGGTAAAATGTTTTTTAGATGGATCATCTAACATTCCGTAGTAACTTTGGGTGGGTATCTGATTTGTTGGGGTAGAAAAATAATTATTTCCGGTACTGTATAAATCTACTCCTGTCTTATCACATCTATCCCAATCAAAATCACCAGGATGACTTTTAATTGTATCTAAATAATTTTGATGAGCCGGGGGCACCCCTTTTGTTGTATTACCTAACCCTCCTCCTGTACAAGCATGGCTTGGTGGCGAAGTTCGCGGAGTACCATATTGTAGTCGTAAATGTTTTGTATAATCTAAATCTTCCGAAGTATTCATAGGGAATCCGCCTGCAAAACAAGTACCTGCAGACATTATACTATTAGAAGGAGTGACTGCTTGTTTTGTTTTAACTGCACAAGTATACGGTTTTGGAGGGATTACAGTAAATGTTCCTGCAGGTTTCCCGTTCATAAACACATTACCGGCTAGTCTGAAGACAATTTTAGAGTAATCTATTTTACCGGGTCCGGTGTCATAACACTTTTCTGGTGGTTTTTGAATACTGTTTAAGGCAAAGCCCATTAATTATCCTACTATTGTGATTCCCGAATTCGCTTCTATATATTTATCGGCAATTTCTTTCATAGCAGGTGCTTTGGCAACAATTTGATTTTTATTAATCCACACTTTTTTATTATTAGCCGAATTTGGCCATTTAACTATAGCAATTCCTTGAGGAGTTTGTGCTAATGCCATAGCATTTTCAATATACAATTCGCCTTCTTCGTCAGTAAGGCGACCAAGGATTTCTAATCCTCCGGCTATTGATATACTAACTATTTCGGTACTATTTTTCTCTATTAACATTATAATCTTTTATAAATTGTTCTATACCTAGCCAATTTCCAATAATTTTTCCATCACAAATGGCCTGGGGGAGAACTTTAGATCCGGGTATTACCCACAAAAGTTCTTCCTTTGATACATCTTTACCTACAACATATTCAGTAAATTCTATGTTGTTTTTCTTAAGAAGATCCTTCGCAACATCACATGCATTGCAATTAAGTTTTGAATATAATGTAAAATTCATACAACTTTTAATTTAATTTCTGCTTCTTCTTCTAATTCCCATTGTTTTTGTTCTTCGTCAAAATCTATCGGGCAACCGCCTGGAGTCCCACAATCAACATGTTCTCTGCCAATATCCTCTGCCATTGCTTTGGCAATTGATCTGCTAATATCTTCAAACTTTACTTTCGTAATAGCTTCTTCCGGTTGATATTCATATGCAGATATATTAGTTTGAGGCATAACAGAACATGCCCTTACTTTAGATTGATGTTTTCGCATCATATCTCTAAAATGTTTATAATCTACTACTTCAGGTACATACTTTAATGTATAACTAATTTGATTACCTACATTTTTAGCCAATGTACCATCTTCATTAACACCCTGAATCCAATATTTTTCCCCTAATTTTAACCATTGATATTGTTCTTCGGGTGTTGCTTCGCCTGCTGTTACAAATTTATCTCCTAAATTCATTCCTGCAATAATAGGTTCTGTCGGAAAACCGATAACAGTTGTTCCACTATATTGTACAAGATCCTTATACGGATAACCGTTTGCTTTATATGCTTCTACTAGAGGATCATCACTTCTAAATTGTACCCAACGCATATACCAAGCAAGGGCAGGTAAATGCCATCCTTCGGTAAGCCCAAACAATTTACTTGTAGTTCCAGCTGGCTTAATAGTTGTCATTGTGTGTGGTACAGATTGCCCTAGGTAAGCAGAATATTTTATTGCTTCCTCTTTGACCGCTCTATTAAAACGAGCCATTGTTAACCAAAAGTCTTTAGATTTTTCCTCATCAATTAAATCTCTAAAACCAAACTTAAAATATTTCCAAGCAAATTCATGAACACCTGTCATACCAACACCAATACGATTTGTACGAGTTACTTCCTTATTATAGATACTATTCATAAGGTTAACTCGTAACAACGCCCTCGTAGCAACACGGAAGGCTTCTTCTGCTTCATCTAATGTATCTGTGTGAAAAGGTACTACATCTGCAATAACACAAAATCCTCCTAATACATTAAGTGCAATTTCGCCACATGGATTAGTAATTGTATGGTATTTTTTCTTTTTAGCTCGTTTTGCTAAACGACTCATTAATATTTGTGTATCTTCACGAAGTTGGTACTTTTTACTACCTGCATAATCTCCACGATTAAGATCATCCCATCCTTCATCGTTTTGTACTAGCATATCGGAATTAAGTATGCCGGGTTCACCTGTTCCATCGGCGTAAGCGGCCTCTGTGAGTAGTTTAAACACCCCTCTAGCGTGTTTTGTTATGTCATCGTTGTATTTGGTGTCCCCACGTTTTATATTGAGTTTATCCCAGAACTCTTTATCTGTTGTAACAGAATTATTACTAGACCATAAGAAACCCATTGGAGGATAAGCAGATTCTTTATTATATTGAACTATGTCTTCCATGTTTAATCCAATATATTCAATGGGTCGTTTAACTGTAATAAAATCTAATATAGTTTTATCCTTCCATGTTTTAGTACTCATCCGAGCGGCACGTCTTGCTCCCCCGACAAGTACACATTCAGCCATATAATGATCAACATACATAGCCTGACGCCATGGTTCCATACCTGCATCTTTAATAGTAGCACATTTTTCAAAAGCATTTAATAAGGATATCGGACCACTAGCCGGTCTGTTTTGCATTCCTCCAATAGGCGATCCTTTTCCTCTAATTTTACTAAAATCCAATACCAACATTTTATCTTTATGTATTTTTTCAAATGTGGCATTTTCCCAAAGTTCTAATGCTTGCGCCCATCCTTCACGTGAATCAGGAATTTCATACCAAAGAGTATTTGCTCCTTGGCCATATTTGTGTTTTCCATCTCGTAAAGATGTATGTGCAGAATAATCAAAATCAGGATGACTTTCAGCCAATACACATCGCAATTGGGGTGCATTATTCCAATCAACTAGTATCATGTCATCATCATAACATCGACCAACTCCTGAACCATTCAATAATAAGTAAAAAAGTAAAAAACTTGTGCTAGAAGTAGCACAATTTGTAAACACTTCCATGTTTCGTTCTGGCTGTTTTTCATCACCATGTTGTAAATGTCTGCCACTCATTAGCAGACTTGCTTTTGCTATATGTTTCTTTAGTAATCTAAATTCTCTATCTTTATCGTTTTCTTTAGGGCAAAGTAAACTATTGCCCATTGCTACTCTATTAGCCACGTCATGCCAATTTTCCCATTCTCCGTTTGGTTTCTTTCTAAGTATTGTTCGTTCGGCGACGGCTTGCCCCATGCCAGGATGAAATGACCTGACATTAGGGAAAAAAGCTGGCTTCATATTATGTTCTCCTTGGTTCTTTGATTTCGGGTTAGTTCTTTATTTATAAAATTCTTCTAATCGTTGAGTCCACTTATCACATTTGTTTTCAAATTTTTTGCCGTCGCAAATAAATTCTTGATATTGTCCTTCACGTGAACACATTAAAATAACTATTTTTTTTATTTTAGTTTTAAACACCTCATTGTGTGCCATTGCATAAGCACAACATTGTAAATAATAATCTTCTACCCATTCTTCTCTTTTCGGTCTTGTTGTGCTTTTATAATCTATAATAGTAGGCTTTCCTTTATGTATCCCAACTAAATCTGTAGTACCTGCATACAAACCAGGATAATAAAGGCCTATTTCTGAACCCCATACTTCATCTATATTTGATAGTCCTTTTTCTATGACTACCTCACTCATTTCTTCTGCTAATTTATAAACTAAATTGTTGCCTTCTGGCCGGGGTTTACCTAATATATAATTTTCTAAATGTTTATGAAATACAGTACCTAATCCAACTGCTTCTTTAGATATACGATTGGCTTCGTCTTCACCTACTCGCTTTCTCCATTCTATAAGAAATGTTTTATCTTTAGTTTTGTCTAATATTGTTGTTACAGAAGGTAGGGCACCGGTAGGTGTCATATAAGACCGTCTACCATTGAGATCAGTTCTGTCCATAAGGACATAATCAAATTTCTCATTTATAACCATACTATATTATAGCAAATATATGGAGGAATTGCAAGAGATTACCACTCAATTACCCAATCAAAAATTGTAGTAACTGTGGCATTAGTGTTACGGTATATAGTATATCCGTGGGATTCGAAATGTAAAACAACCTGTTTCATTTGGTCTTCTTTTACTTTATCAGTAGAGGAGCCCTTCCAAACATTAAAATATGCTCGTCCTGTAGCATCATCGCCTGTCATTGTTGTACCGGTATCAGTGCTTGGTGCATATGTTGTATCATATGCAATAGTTGAAGATAACAAACCTGCGGCGGCATCTGTCATTATTTTCTGTTCCATCAATCGTATTTCATGTAAAATTGTTGAATCAGATCTTGCTTTATTTCGTGCTTCTGTGGCAGTCATAAAAGGATGACCGGAAGGATGATTCATATACGCCTTCGCTGAGGTTTGGTATGTGTATGTTGCCATTTATTTTAAATCCTTTTTAACTTGTCCAAGGGCTTTTCTGTGTATATCTTTTTCTTCTTGTTCTGCATCTGCAGGTGTTTTAAATCTATCTTTATTAAGAAGTGATAATTCTATTCTTTCACCATCAATTGATTTAACAATAGGTTCATTCTGTAGTATTTGCATTAATCCATTAAATCGTATCGGATAACCTATACGTCTTAATTCTGCTAATACTTCTCGAGAATTAACTACACTTTGTCCTCTAGCCGCATATGCAGTGAGTAGATTAATAGCATCGGCTTTCATCTTATCTATGTAACTGTAATCTGCTATCTCTTTAATAATCACCAGTAATGACTCCCATAACCAGTATTCCATTTATCAAAGTCTTCTTTTGATCGTTCATCTCTTCTTTCTGGATCATCCCATTCAGCATCTGGATCATCCCAATTTTTTACTGGTTCTGTTTTTTTCGTAACAGTTAATAAACCAGCTAACCATCCAGCACCTTTTTGTATTGCAACATTATTGGATGTAAATGCAGTATTAATTTTATGCCCTACTGTACCCTCAACTTCAGTTCCAAATTCATGAATCCATACATCATTTCCTGCTTTGGCTTCTTCGTATCTATTTTTGGCATCTTCTTTTGTCCAGCCCATTTGTTGCATTTTATCTGCAATCCATTTAACAAATGCTATATTATTACTAGACGAAATAGAATAATCTTCAGTATGTGAAAAATCATCAGAGGCTGTTAATTCAGAATTCTCTTTAATGAGATCTGAATATTTACGGAGCATCTGTACAGAGTTTGCATAGCTCATTACGGCGTTTTCCTTGGAGAAGCTACTTGTTCAGGTTTATCATTCTCAAGATCTGCTACAAATGCATCAGTTCCTTTGCTGGCTGCTTTTCCTACTTTTCTTAGACCTTTATCAAATGGGTCACCAATATATTTCATATATGCATCATACGCATCACCAGCATATTCAACACCGGCTTTTCCTTGGCGGGCAAATTCATTACCTACATTACTTAGGAAATCCATAAATTGCGGGCCATATTTGTTATATGTATTGATTAGATCTGCTTTAAGTTCTTCGTCGCTGCCTGGTTTGGCTAGATCTCTTCGAGCGTGGTGTTTATTGTATCCGGGGCTAGAAAGTTGATACTCTCTTTTCCGTTTGTTTTGTGCTATTCTTTTCTGTGCGTATGAGTCAGCTTCAATTATCTTTTTTTTTTAGTTAATGCTAAAGCGGCTTCTTTAACTGATTGCCTAGAAACTTTACCATTTTTTGCACCTTGCATTAAGATTTTCTTTGCTTGTGCTAATGCTGAAGTTGAAATAGATTCTGGTTTCATTTCTCTACCAATAGCTGGGGCATCGCCTGCCATTGCGTCGTCACCACCAAAATCTTCTTCAGATGGAACTTCCATTTCTGCATCCATGCCCATTTCTGGTGCAGGTACTTCGCCCATATCAGATTGAACAGGGGCTTCGCCTGTTAGAGCTAATACTGCATTATCAACACCATCGCGTGTTACTTTGATTGTATCTAACGCTTGTTGGAGGGTTGCTTCTACTGAGGAATTAAACACTTGTGCTAGGTCTGGACCAAAATGTTCTTTCATTGCGTCTACTAATGGCATAAGTTCTTCTACTTGCATTTCTGCAAGATTTTCTGCCATTTTTTGTAATCTATCAACCATATCTTTGGCGGCAAGAATTAATTCTGCCTGATCTAAATCTTGTTCTAAAAGAGTACGTAAATTTTCTAACGTAACTGAGCGTGGGTTAATACTTTCATGTGGATGTTTATGAGGCGTTGTACCTTTGTGTTCTATTGTTGGTTGTCTACCTTGTCTACTTGGGCCAGGAGGTACAATTATTGTATTGGGTTTTCGTGGATCCGCTATCGAGGTTTTTTTGCTTACAGGCCGTTGTTTTTTAGGCTCCTCTTGCTTTCGCTCTCTTGCTCCGGGTAAGTCTCTTACCGAGCCACTTGCTCGTTGTCTTTTCTTCTCTTTTCCCTTTATCCATGCGTCTTCTTTTACTTGTTGGGTCATTTTAGATTCCTGTACGTTAGTATTTTTTTCTTTGGCTTGTCGTTTTGGAGCTATTTCTCTTAGCAATATTTTTAATGCTTCAGCGACCATTACTGTCTTGTTGTATTCTGGTATTTTATGGTAATCTTTAACATTTGTTTCATTTGCTATTTGTGCTTGCCTTGCAAGAACCTTTTTAAGTGTTGAATTAACTCTATCCGAGTCAATACTTTCCATGTTGATGGTGTAACCAAAATTCTCTAGCAAGTATTGGTTTATTTTTTTTAATTGACTGGCATAGTCGCCTAATTCATTTAGTTTCATAGCTTAAACATCCATTTCGCTTTTTAATATTTATCAAATGAGTTGTTTTATTTCGCCCTTTGCAGTACGGGCTTTGTGTAATTGTTCAGAATACTTTGCTTCGTATATATATTTTGCAGATTTATCGGTTGTTTTTCTAATGCGAGTTTTTTGTTGTCCTGCTTCCATTAAAGCATTTGCATATCTTTCATCAATTTCAGCAATTAATTGTTGCTTTTTTTTATCATTCTCGTTTAATAAATTGTTAGTAATAGCCATTGCACTTTCAAACAATGCTAAATTTTTGTATAATGTTTTACCGGTATATATATCTACTATATTATAATAATTTTTATTCTTTTTTCCAAAAGGAACTTTGTCAACAGTAATTTCATACAGTCCCATTCTAACACCTTGTTTGGTTGGGATTTCTAATACTTCTTCTGCAACAATTTCTGCGGCATTATTAAATTTTTCCATTATAATATTCATTGCATCTACATCTGGACTTAAAGAATTTGATATTGGAATAGGTTTACCTGTTAATGTTTCGGTGGGTGCAGAAGATGCAACCACGGGGGTATTGTTTAAAGCATTCATAGCTTTTTTCATTGCATCTACGTTTTCTGCCAATGCTACCATGTTACCTCTTTGTTGTTTAAATTATAAATGTTATTCTCCCTGCTAAGGACACCACGAGAAGTAAGTAATTTTGCTAAATGTAAATCTCGTTCGTTTAATTCATTTTTTTTAATACCGTTTGCTTCTCTAATTTTGCAACAAAATTTATGTTCTCTATTAGAAATAGCAACAGGAACTCCACCTGTTACGTCTTGCATTCTCATTCTACATCCTTTTCTTCTTTAATAAAAGTCCATATACCATAACCGATAGCAATCCACGAAACCCATTTTACTAAAGGACTGAATAATAATCCGACAACACCAACACCAATTAACATCCATCCGTCCCATGTTGTTCGTTCTGCCCATCTATCTTTTAACCATTGTAATATTATGTTTTCTAACATTATACTGCCCTCATAGCTCGTATTGCTTGGCCTCTATTTGCTACAGTACCTGCTCTTTTTTTCCGCATAGCAGTAGATGCACTATCTACTGATTGATCTATTACCTGGCCATCTGGTCCTGTTATAGTGGTGGTAAATTCATCTGGTTGTTCTTTACCCGCATCCATATCTGCTTGATCAGCATTTTGTCCTTTTACTGTAGGTCTTTTCGATCCTTGAGAACCTTGAGATTTAATAGTTCCGCCTGTCGGTGGTGGCGGTGGATTAGGCCGTTGTTTATATACTTCATCCAAATAATTTTTAAATGTTTTCATACTTTCCTTTTTTGGTTTTGTCAAATCATGAAGTTTTCCTCTGGCCCAATCGGCGGCCTTATCTAAAGACTTATTAATCGTATCCATGTATCCAGTACTATCTTCACCATCTTCTTGAGAAGTATGTTGACCATATGAAGAATCCGGTTTTATGTCTAGAGGATTAGTAAGTGTGGATCCAATATCTTTAGCAGTATTTGCTATGGCAGCCTTGCCTTTAGGGGTTTGTGCTAAAGCCATAGCATTTTCAATATCTGATGAAACATATTCATAAGCACCTTTAGCGGCATTCCATACTTTTTTAAGAGTTTTTTTAATTTGTTCTGTTTCTTTGTCAATATCTTTTACTGTATATTGTTTACCTACAAGACGATCTGCTTTTTGTTGATTCTTTTTTTGTTCTTTCTTTGCATCTGCAATTTCTTTTTGGTTCATGCCCATTAGATTCTGTTGAATCCAAGGTTGAATTGTTTTATTATGATATCTAGCGGCTTTTTTTAAAAAACTTCCGTGTGGATTATCCCAAGGTTTTTCACCAGTTTTTGCAACAATTTTATCATCATGGTCTTGTACAGATGTTATAAATTGATCTGCTATATCATTAGCACTATAAGTTGTGACAGACCCGTCTTTATTTGTATAGCTTGCTCCTACGTTGGGATTTCCTCTATAATATTTGTATGCTGTATGAAAATCTCCATCACGTTCTTTAGCTAAATTTGCAAGATGTAATACTGCAAATCGTGCCGCGGCCTCTGGATTATCTCTTAATGTTTTCCAATCTGCGTCTTGGATTTGGGTATCAAATTTATATTTTTTCAATCGTTTTAAAGCTGGTAATGCTCGTATAGTAAAATGTCCGGGACCACGACTTAGATGATGCCTCCAATTATCAGGATATTTTTTTTGGACCCACCCTTCGTCACCAACTCCTTGATAATTATAACTGGCACCACTTTCTTTGTCAAATAATCCTAATGCAAATCTAGGATGTATTCCGGCTTCTTTTGCATACTTATAAGCCCAAGGTTTTATTTGATCTTCGTACGATAATTCACTTGGTGCTTCAAATAAGTCCCTGTATCTCATCGTCTCGTTGCCTTATTAAGTGCCGCAACTCGTTTACTTGCTGGATTATACTTTTTCGTTTTTCTTGCTTTTCGCATCATTCTAGCACCCTTGGCGGCCTTTGTCCTTTTAAGAATATATCGTTTTTTAAGATCTAACGGGGCTGAGCATTGAGATTGCTTTGCTACTAATCTACCTTTGCGTCGACCAAAAGTACATCTAAATTTACGAACAACTTTATTATTACCTTTTCTAGCCCAGACTAATTTCGCTTCAATTAAGTCTTCAGAGTCAGGAGTAAATTCAAATAAGTTCATAGCAACATTCCACTATGTATATTTATTGGATAATCGTAATAACGGAACCAATGAGGGTAGCGATAATTGTTATAGCACCGCCTAGTATAAGTTTATTAGTGCTAGACATACGAGATTCCAAGGCCCTTTGGCGGGTATCGATTGCCTTAAATCGTTCTGTGTGATGATTTGTTGCAAATTCTTGAATTACATCTAACGATTTTTCCATTTTATCAAAACGGACATAGCCTCGTTCAATGCGATTTACAACATCATCTATTTTTTCTTCGAGTCGTGAATATCGTTCACCACACAACTCTACATGAGCTTCTAAGCTCTCTGATTCAATATCGGACATGTTTTCCAAACCACTTTTACTGGTGTTTTTATATTACACTGAGTAATATCGATTCGGGCCTGTATTTGCCATTAATAGCCTAAGTTTTTTACTGCTAAGTTATTTATTAAGTTTTCACGTAGAATTATATGGTAAGAAAATACTCTCTGATTGCTCAGAGAGTATTAATATTAAAGAATGTCAGTTTTAGAAATATATGTATTTCTATTAACGTCGTCACCTTGTTCGGTTGTATTAATATAATCGTTGGTTGTATTCCAGGTAAATCCGCCTATCGATCCACTAGTTCCCATCGTCGCCGTTACGATGTCTATCGCAATACCTTTTAAATCATTTGATAAGTGATATACTAAATCAGCACTTGCCTGTGTTTGGCTTGTCGCCAAATAATCAGCACCTATTGTTGCTGTTCCTGAATATGCCTTCGGATAATCTGTACTGAATTTCATTGTCCAGTAACTATAATTACTTCCAGAAAATCCTGTACCAAACATCGCGCCTCCACCTTCGTGTGCTGGGGCCGCGGCACCTGTTGTTGCGGCAATCGACATAATTATCGGATTACATCGAAGCATAATGGCCTGTAAAAATCTATTTAAATTCTGTGGCCCTGTCGCTTCGCTAATATCAATTGCTGTTGTAAGGATGAAAAACTCTAGATTCCTGGAGACATTTTCGAATTGTTCACCTTGAAATGTGGCTTTTGTTACTACCATTTATTTTCTCCAAAATCAAACTGTTAATGTATTTATCGTAGAGGTCACAAAAAAAGCGTTCACTATAAAAATGAACGCTTTTATGTTATACGTTATACGCCTAATCTATTATGTTAAGCCTAATATAAGTGCATCACTTACTAGAGCGGTTACATCATCCATAGCAACTGCGGTTCCTGTGCTATCCGTCAAACCTGTAGCACCTAATCCGCCATTTGCTACTGTGGCTTCTATTGATGCTTCCAATGCGGCGCTATTGCCCCAACCAAATGGACCTTCACAGATTATATAAACTAATCCGGCTGTTGCTCCATTAATAGCAACAACTGTAGCTTTCTGACTTACCCATTGGACTAATTTAGCCAATGAACTGTCTGCATTAGTTGATGCAACTGCCGCTGTCCAATCATAACTTAATGAATCAATTTGTACATAAGTAAAATTTGCACCTGAAAATTCAGATGCTCCAGCATTTGCTGTTCCTTGGAGGCCGCCTACTGCTACGCCTCCTGCTTTAGAATCTACCATTTATTTTCTCCTAAATGTAATCTATTTTAATTATTTATCATCTGATGACAGTTTTTCTAGCTCAATCATCATATCTAGGCGTTTTGACTTTAATCTAAAGAAATGAAGCATGGTTGTAATGACGAGATGGCGTTGATGTTTTGTTGCTAATGGCCATTCTTGCACTATACGCCTACATGCTCTAAATTTACTGTTAACAATTTTTAAATCACCTTCTAATCTTAATAGAAAGCGTTTTATAAAACTAGAATTTACATCACCACTTTTAATTCCATAAAAGAATTTTTTAAGTTGTGGATAATCAATTCTAACTCTACTTAACATATTATTTTTATCATTTATTAAATCTTTCGCTTTTTCTTCGTCGCTCATTATCAAATAATATGTCAAATACATATCAGTTTCTGATATTCTAAATTTATTAAAATTTACAAATGCTATTGTCTTTGTTGCATATTGTTTTGCATAACTTCTATCTTCATAAAGCAAAACATATAATGCCAATGCTTGCATAAATGCTAAGTCTGCTACTTCTCTACCATCATATTTTTCAATTGTAAATCTTTGGTGAAACAATCTACTTTCTGTAATAGTATTAATAAAAGTTAAACCCTCTGAAAATGTTTTGTCAATTAGTTTGGCAGTTGTTGCTTTACGCTCTGCTTTTGCTGTTCCTACTTCGCCGGATTTAATTGTTACTAAACTATTAAACATTCCTTTTATTCTATGCTTGCTTCTAGGGTTTGCTAATGATAATTTTACGTCTCTAACTAAATCTTCAAATTCAGCATTTAGATCATATTTTTGCAACAACCTTACAACATCATTCCAACTCATTGATTGCCATACAGATTTTCTATTTAATTCTTTATAATTTTCGCCTAATGTAACAATTCGTAACTCAAGTCTAACCCCACTTAAATTAAATTCATATTCTTGATTTTCTTCCAATGGAGGGGCATCAATACCCATTCTACTGAATACTGCTTCAGGTTGTTCTTCTAACATAATTGTTTTAATTAAGCCAATCATTAACCCTTGCTTTTCTGCAGGATAGTCTAAAAAACGTCGTTTGTAAATTGATTCTTCTGGGGTTATTGCAACAATGTTATCTATTTGTACTGTTTTATCTGAATAACTAGATTGGGGAAATAATATACTAACTAGTTCGCCTGCGTTATAATATTTGCGGCCTTTATACTTAGGACTTTTAAAAGGAACTATAGTTGAATCAGGAAGTGATGCAAAATACTTTGCCAATTGTTGCTTAATGCTTTTTTTATCATCACCTTTAATATGAACGATTAAATCAATATCACCAAAGTCTTCTCTATTTCCATAATTAAAACTACCACTAATGTCTGCACTAGTAAATCCTGGAAATTTACTCAAGACACTACTAACATAATTATCTGTTGTTGGCCGAACATGTGGGGCCTCTATTCTATCTCCGCCTGCTACTCCGCTCATTGCCTTCTGCTCCTAATTGCTGGAGAATATTTTATTGGTTTAATGCTACTTTTAAATGGAACTGCTGGTATCGGAATTTTAGGATCAGCTACTGGAGGTTGAGAAAGTGGTTTTGATATATCCGCAATATTCAATCCAGCTCGGTTGGGATCAAGTATTGTTTTTTGCTGTTGTGAGTCGGTAGGCATTGTGAGTTGAGCTACTTGCTGATCCTGTTTTGGCCAACCTTCTTGACCACCTCTTGCCATTACATCTTGTGCCGCTTTTCTTATAAATCCAGTATCAGATTTAAGGGCTCTTTTATAATCCTCTATTCTGTTAAAATATGGGTTGCCTTGAGGGTCATAATATATGCCGGATCCTTCTTTAACGGGAAGGTTACGACGTGCATTTCGTTCTGCATGACCCTTCATCCTGTAAAATTTCTCATCCTCAATGTCGGCCTGCTTCCATTGTTCTTCTTCTTTTTTCCAATCAGCGGCGGACATTTTTTTCATAGGAACAACACATGCTTCAGCCCCGTCGGGTAATATTGTTGGTTTACAGATTTCGTTTATTTTCATTTATCCGCCTGCTTTTTTCTTTGCTCGTCTTGCCTTTGCTTGTTTGTAAGCATTCAATAACCAGTCAGGTCTTTTCTTTTTATTTTCTGGATCTGTTTTTTCGTTGTCTTGCATATTTTT
>Ga0208879_1003288_pt1 | contig 13396 bp, 11 predicted proteins | sample Knorr_S15_td_Bot_FD_185605 | JGI IMG/M metagenome (GOLD analysis project Ga0208879, IMG submission 185605) | Marine microbial communities from Southern Atlantic Ocean transect - Knorr_S15_td_Bottom_ad_5009_LV_A (SPAdes) (version 2) | ecosystem: Environmental > Aquatic > Marine > Oceanic | place...
AATCAGGTTGGAACTGTTACAGAAACCTTAGAAGCGATGGATTTGGCAACAACACATGGCTTAAACAACATTATTTCACACCGAAGTGGCGAAACTGAAGATGTGACAATTGCTGATTTGGCAGTTGGTACCCGTGCAGGACAAATCAAAACCGGCGCACCTTCTCGCTCTGATAGAGTTGCAAAATATAACCAACTACTAAGAATTGCAGCAGATGTTGATGAATATCGTTCTCCATTCGATTGATTTATTGTAATAAATAGAGTAAATCTTTCTCAACTTGTTGGCTGACCCAGTCTTCTTCAGACCAACGAACTTTTTGAATTCCTAATTTGTCAACCATGACTATTCCAGGAGAATGTTCTACTTGGTAATTTACAGAATGGTCCCTAGCGCTGGTGTTTTCTTGGCCTTCTTCGGTGAGAACCACTCCAATATTGAAATCGGCCCATACCGCTTCTAAAAGAGCCAATTGGTCGAGTGCCAAAGAAGTAATTGTAAGGTGTGACCAATTGTAATTATTTGTTTGGCTATAGTTGGACAAGAGTGAAGAGGAATCTCTCCATGGATCAACTGTGATAGAAATAAAACTTACATTTTCCGCATTTGATTGATTTAGGCCGTCATGTAAATACTTCATGTTTTGAGATATAGTGATGCATTTATCTGGACATTTTATGAATATAAAACCGATTACCAAAACATTACTTTTGACGCTACTTGAATTAAACGCAGAACCATTTTCATCAATTAGTATGAATTCATTAAATCCAACATCGCCTTCAATCGACTTGCCAAAGAATGGGCTTTCTGGTTCAGTATCTAAGCAACCGGATAATAGCAATAATATCGCGATTAAAGTGGCGAATAGTTTTGCCATCATTTGCACTCACTTCCTACGCCGATATCCCGCATAGATTACTGCAATCAATGAAAGCCACAACCATGAAAATTCAATTATTGCAGCAGATATTTGTTCACCGGTGAAATTATTTTCGTCGATTCCTTGTTCGAGTAATTCAGGTAAATGTTGGTACAGAGTTTGGATTGCTGCACCGCCTGGAGGTCCACCACCTGGAGGCCCCCCGCCACCAGCAGGAACATCTGCAACGCCATGATAGCACAATAGGAAATATGGGAAACCTATCATCGGAACTGAGTTTCCATCAGTATCTGTTACAGTTTGTGATGAACCGCTTAATGGAGTTGAAACATAGTGATAGATTCCATCTGGGTATTCTGGAGTTGGGCCAAATTTGCCATTGCATTCATCCAAATCTCCCATGCCATCGACATAGTTCCAGTCGTCTATTCCGTTATAGCCTTGGTCGCCTCCCTCCTGAGTACGCTCAATTCCGTAAGAGGATTCGGTCGCTACTACATTGCCTGAGTTATCCCAGCCATACATGCCATAGATAGGATATCCATCATAGGCCCATCCAATTATTGGACTATGGGTAGTGCTATCCAATTTTGTATAATCATAATCAGCCATCGTCTCGCCTACTTCTGGCTGCCAATACAAACAATTTGCATCCCAGTGATAATGTACTCCACCCGGTCCATTGTGACCGCCGCAATAGCCCAAAGCGATTGGCTGGCGGTCTTCAACGAAATACTTGAAATGCAACGCAACTGCATCTCCACCCGGCCCTTCTTCAGGACCAAAGAGTGGCACTCCGTTGGTAGCAATTGCAACAATGCCTCGGTCAGGGGCGCATTCCCAACGTCCATTCGATGCTGGGCAATTTGTTGAGTCATGCCCTCCGCTAGTATCGTTTGTCGGGTCTAGAGGGATTGTTGTTGTGCGAGATTGTTCATCCGCAGCACCACCCAAAGCGGAGATAAAGTCGTGGTTTGGCATCCCGTTACTGCTTATCACCATGTCATTACTAGAGATAACCACTGATGTTTGACATTGGAACCAAGGTCCACTTCCCCCACCACCTGGTGAAGAAACACCATTTGTATTGGCTTGGTAGTTATTTCCATTGCCATTAAAATCTTGAACCCATGGTCCTTGCCCATCTTGGCAATAGAATGAATCTTCTTCAGCCCAGTTGCTCAAATCACAACCAACCGCATCCACAGCAACACCGGCAGCAGTGTTAGGGCACTGGTCTATTGCATCATTAACTCCATCATTATCTCCATCTTTTTGAGAGGGGGAGCATCCTTCAGAATCTGCACTTTCACTTGTAGGTGTATTAGGGCAAATATCTAGAGCGTCATTAACGCCATCTTGGTCACTATCTCTTTGAGAGGCGGAACAACCATTGGCGTCAACCGCCTCTCCTGCTGGCGTATCTGGACACATGTCTTTGTCATTCATAATCGCATCTTGGTCATCATCGGTTTCAGAATCTGAACATCCATTGCCATAGACTGGTTCACCTGCAGGTGTGGAATCGCACATGTCGGCATCATCCAATACACCGTCTTGATCTACATCGCCTTCCGGTTCAGGTGGTAGTGGAAGATTAACTCGAATTGTTGAAGTTGAAGTACTAAACAATCCACAAGAAGAAACAATATCTCCCTCAGTATTGTGATAACTAGTATTAACTTGTAATGAAAATTCACCAGTCGTAGTATTTTCATCAGCATCAATTATTCTGGCTGGACTTTGTCCTAAGGGATGATATTCAACAGTACAAGTTGCTGGGAATCTGTGTATGGCAACACCACTGAGCGTACCAATTGTTGAGTTTTCTTCTGGTTGTTGCCACAAGAAGGTGACTACTACGTCATTCTCCACAGGTGCGTTAATTGTTAATTGAGATAATGAAACTGCGCTGGTTGAACCCGCCGCATCACTTACAGTAGCTTGGATTATCCAACTACCTGGCAAACTAAGTCCGGAATCAATTTGCCATGAGCCGTCAGCCATTATACTGATATTGAATGTCTGACCGACTTGAGTCATTCCTGTCTCTTCAAAAATCATCAATGAAACATAACTTGTTGTGACTGATTCGTCAACTACAAAGCCATTAATTGTTGCATTTTGACTATTCCAATCAACTGAAAATTGTTCAGATAATAATAGATTTGGCATTGTGTTGCTCGGCGGTAATGTGTTTTCCTCATCCAATTCAGTATCAGTATTTGACTCATCATCAACTGAGGAATCCTCAACAAATACGGTAAATATTCCTCCAACAAGTAGCAAAGAAAGCAAAATGCTGAGCGCCGTTGTCTTGCCATCCATCAAACACAATTCATTGGCTCAACCTTAAAATATTGTCCACACATGAATACTATTCTGTAAAGAAGTTGATAGAAAGACTGGTTTGGGTGACTAAGATTCAAAGCAAAACCCCGTCTTCAATGATAATATGCGAACTGGCCGGCACATCATTCCAATTGTCGCATTGTTATTTTTCTTGTTGATTGCAAGGCAAATTTATCCCTATACAACACCTTCAATTCACGTGTAACTGAAGGTGGTTTTGTAATTGAAGAAGTGGCTTCTGGTTTTGGAGGCCCGACCTGTATGGAATGGGTCGATGAAACTCATTTAATGATGTGCGATAGAGATGGAGGGAGAATAATTATTTTGGATTCTACTGATAACTTTTCTAGCATAACAGTGGTTGATGGTTTGTATCATCCGCATGGAGTCCACATAACTGAAGAGAGTCTATTCGTGTCAGAATCGGGGACATTATCGCGTTATGATAGAAGTGGTTTAGAGTTTGATAATCGAGTTGAATTGGTCAGTGGAATAAAATCTGGAAATCACCAAACTAATGCAATATCTGAATTACCTAATGGAACACTTGTTTGGCATAGTGGCTCTACTTGCAATGTCTGTGTTGAAGATGATGAGCGAAATGGGGCTTTGCTTTGGGTTAATGCAACCACTGGAGATCACGGTATTCTCGCCTCTGGAGTTCGTAATTCCTTTGATGGAGTTTGGGTGGACGGGCTCGGATATGTCTTCACCGATAATGGTAGAGATTGGGAAGGTGACCATCCCTATGAAGAAGTAAATTTGCTGGTCGAATCTGCTGCTTATGGCTGGCCAGATGACGACCCACAACACCCAGTGCCACAAGGCACGATTGGCCCGATTGCAACGTGGACGCCTCATACCAGTTTGAACGGAATTGATTTGCGGCCGGCCAATTCACAATTGCCTGGATTGGCCAATACCCCGCAGCAAGGATACACTTTGTATTCTTCAGTCTATGGTTCTTGGAATACTATATTGCCTCAAGGCCAAGAAATTGTTCGTATTGATATTACTCCGGCGCAAAATAATTCGGATGGGATAAGTGGCCAAGGATGGGATAGCAAAGTTACCAGATTTGCAGTTGATTTAGGAACTCCGCTGCCGCTGCGATTCAATGTAAATGGCAATTTATATTATGCCACTTTTGGTAATGGTGGAACGCTGTATCGAATTACTGCAGAATAATAATATGTCAACCTATTTGATCTGATAATGTTTGTGCTCCAAACCCACATCTTCTTAGAAAGTATTTCATTACCTAAACATTTACAGATATTGTAAAATAGAAATAACAATTCCCAGTACTAATGCAACTTTCCGAATTAGACTTGCGACACATGCTAATAATTTGTTTATGCCTATTATCTGGTTTATGTGTATATTTTTTCACAGGATTGCGAAAAGCAAGAAAAAGAATTGATCTACTTGAGCAGGCAAGCACCCATCTTGCCATTGCCCTTGAAACGTTGAATTCTGAAGCAGAAACTGATGATAGTGGGCGAACCAAATCTGCAATAATTGGGGGAATCGCTGGTGGTGGATTAGGGGCTATTTGGGGCCCTGTAGGGGTTATCGCAGGATCTGGAATTGGTTCTGGAATAGGTAATCTAGCCCCCGATGCCTTGGAAAAGGCGAAAAAGGTTGTTGGGAAACTTCACTGGGGTTCAAAGAAAGGTGATGTGGGTTCAAAGGGAATCAAAGGTAAAATTCCATTCATTAATAATAAAAGGAATTGAAAATAAGGTACGACCATTACTTAGAACAATTCAATTGTACAGCCTTCCAATGGCTTAGGCCATGGTGCTGGATCTAATCCAAATGCGGCCATTATTGCAGCGATGATTGAATCATGGGAGATACACAATACATAACCATGTTCACTCGGATACAACTCTTTGACGAGATTCTCCGCCCCTATGGACCGATTCCTCATACCAGGAATGTCCTCACCTGCAACATGGCGATGGAGAAAGGTCCAGTCGTCGTTCTGTTGCGCATGAGCGACTAGTTTGTTTACTTCCTCGTTGATTTTACCGATGACGAATGGTCCTGGGTGGCCGAGCATCTCGGATTCACTAACATCAAAACTCCATTCTGCACCTTGGTTAATCTTATCGCCTGTATCAAGGCAACGTTGGACTGGGCTAGAATATATCACTATGGGGGGGGTTTGTGTCATTCCGCGACCACATGATATGCAGTCATCGATTCCCTCCGGTGTGAGCATGGCCGTCAATGGTGGAATATCAGGACTGGTTCTAGGGCCATGCCGAATAAGTAAAATCCCGCGTGAGGGGGTTTGTTCGCCCGGAGACCATCTCTTCACATTGACATTCATACCTCCTTTCCCCCCAATGTGAATATAGAGTGTCCCCGCCATTCAACTTTTCCCAAAATTGTTCTTCCTGCTTGAGCAAAAAGGTGATTCCATTCATCTGTGCTCCTCTCCTTTCCCCCTGTCGTCAATAGCATGTTCAGATTTAGCAAACCATGTTCTCCATCATCATTGGTTCGGTCGATGACGATAATTCGGGATTCGCAAGGTAACCGAGTTAGTAAGTTGATTGCCTTCTGGTCAGACCAGTCGTGCAGTATTCTTGATAATAGGTAGACCTCGGCTTCTGGAATATCATCTTTGAAGATGTTCAATGGGATTATATCAATGTCATCAATCTCCAAATCGATGATAACCTCGGGGCGATCCACAAGGATTCGCTTTCCTCTATGTTTGTTAAGTTCACTTAGAAGTGCCCCTTTTCCACCTCCAAGATCTACCACAGTTTCTTCACCTTCTAATGAAAGCATTTGTGATACTCCATTCCAATCATCGGACGCGTACGAATCAAGAACACGATGGATGAGGCCACTCAACTCAACATCATTTGAATGGAATTCAAAGAAGTCTAAACGAAGGGCTGGATTAATCAAACGATTCTCCCCTTCAATCCATGGAATCAATTGAGGGCCAGTCCAATACAGCGCTCTGTCTAGTAATTCTTCTGAAGATGACAATGTTCGGCCTAGGGGGGTCAAATCACTATGAGGTCCCAATAACCCAAGATTTACCCAGGCATCCCGGACAACCTTGAGGTCAGATTCTGACAACGAAAGCACCGATTCCCGACTAGTGAGCCCTGCGAGAATTCCGAGGCGAATAGTAAGGGGCTGCCAGTATGCTGTGAAAGATTCGTTGAAATTAGATTTATATTCAGATTTAGCACGTTGGATGTAGGTTTGTTCCACGCCAGATTCATCGATGACGAAGAGTTCTCCATTTAATTTCTTGACAAGTGCCTGTCCGTTGTAAAATGGCTCTATTCTAGAGTACCTTCGGCCTTCCGATATGTCCTCGCCATTCATGTCAATGTGATGCCAGCCTTGAGAATCTCTTGCTATAGCAAATCCTTTGTGGTAAACATCAAGGTCGAGGAATTTATGATTGTGTAGAGTTCTACCTTCGAGATCTATGTGGCGGCAATAACCATCGAATCCTCTAACGACTGCTGCTCCTTCTCTGAAATCACCAGCGTATGCATTTGGACTAGATTTGAGGGGATTTCCATCTTCTCGGATGTGATGGTAAACCCCTTCTTCATCTCGTACAGTACAGCGATTCTGCTGGAAGTTTCCACACCAAGACCAATTTGTTTCGTATGCTCTGGTCCCATCAGATTTGATGTGAAACCAACTACCATCCACCTCAACTGCAGCAAGGCCACAATAGAATCCGAAAGCTCGACTGAACACCTGTGGGAATGCCGAGGCCCCATCTGGGATAATAAAGAACCATTTCTCACCATCAGACACAGGAGCCAGCCCTGGAGGGTGGAATGGTAGTACTGCCTCGTATCTTGCTTGATAGATTGCAAATCCATCTATCGTACAATGATGAGTGTTATCTCTATGTGGTCGTGATCGCTCCCAATCGTCACTCCAATTGACGAAGTGATTGAAAGGTGAGGTTTGATCATATGACAAATACGAGGTCACATGGGGGATTCGCAGCGGACCATTGAACTCTTTGCTGCTGCCTGAGGCTTGGGCTCTAACATAAGACCAGATTGCTTTACGTGAGTCAATCCAATCCTCTTTCCACGGACCATACTTTCTCAGATCGGATTCGGATCTGAACTCCAAGTACCAAGTGTATCTCGGTGTATCCGATACCATCGGTTCCGAGTAATGGACGCACCTCACATCATGGACGAGTGCATCGCCGGATTTGGTTTCAACCGCTATGAATGAGGTTCGTGCGAACTCTCCGAGAACCTGTACCTCGGAGCGCGTTAGAGCACCAGATTGATGACTTCCTGGAAGGAAAAACACTGGGTTGTGAGAATCGTCGTGTAAAGATAATCCAATACTGTACACATCTCCTTCTGTGGCCTGAAGAGCCAAATCTTGATGAACAAGAACCTCTGTTTCAGAATTTGGCTGTTTGACCAAGACATCTTCCCATGTGAGGACTGCATCCTTGTCAGGGAATAGTGAATCAACCAACCTAATCAAAGAAGGATTCGCGAGTGAATCCATGAATGACGGATGTTTTGAGAGAGGATACCTAATCTTGATTGGATGCCCTCGTTCATCTCGCACAAGGTCCTCGCAGCCCTCATCTTTGAGCAATAATTCGATTGCAGAGATCAGATGTTTGACAGTTTCCTTAGATAACACTCCTTGCTTGATTAAGAAGCCGTTCTTTGACAGAGAATTTAAAATCTTGGTCATTCAAATCACTCGGGTATTTGCCTCATGTTACATTTGCGACACACGTCATTATCCAAATAGTTCTTCAGCAAGTGACTGTATTTCTCGTTCTTCCAAATTGCAAGGATTCCATCGTCTCTTATGTTTCCAAACGAACCGAGTGTCTTTCGCAGTTCGTCTGGTGCACAACATGGGTCAAACCGTCCTTCATGATTGACCCATGCCTCTTGACCTAGGAAGGGGCATGTCGCAGCTGGATGTAGTTCCCCACGGTGCTCTGGGTCCAACTCATATATGTTGGCAAGAATGATTCGTTTGCCGTTCGGCAGTGGATTCCGGTCTGCAATTTCGATGCACTCGCGGGCTATTGCGTTCCAACGCAAAATTGCGTCTTCGTTACGACGCATGTCCTGATCTTTGATTTCAGCAAAATGCGCCCATAAATGGTGCCCCTTTAGACGGTCAACCCCCTCCTTGATTGCGAGTTCAATCACCTTCGGAATCTGCCTTAGATTCATCTCCATAAATGTCATTTGAAGGGTTACGGAACAGTAATTCCCCCCAAGGGCTGCATGTTCATCTCTAACTTTAATGAATGTGCGTAGATCTTTCATATTACGATCAAAATCATTGTTAATCATCACGAGACTTTGGGCACTTGGGGTCGCCCCATTCCAACTGAGTTTCACATCTGAACCCACTGGCACGATGAGTTTGGCCCATTTCTCAGCCCCGAGCCGCGGGAAGGTGCCATTGGTGGTCAGGTTTAGTTTGATTTCGTGTTCATGGCATAATTCGATAATCCTCTCCATATGTTTGAAAATTAGTGGTTCTCCCATCGTAGAGGGGATGATTTCTTGAAGCCCGTTGCCCGCGCATTCGATGAAGATTTTCTCAATGGTTTCAATGTTCATCCGCCGATAAGGCATCTCGCCCTTAATTCGTGCCTTATGTGTTGGACTGTATGGAGAGTGTTCTTCGCACATCACACAGTTCAAATTGCAATCATCGGGATTGGTGTCGAAAGTTATTCTCCATGGAGCACTCAGGTGCTGGAGTTTCTTCGCCTTGTGTTCAGAAATTGTCATTCGGCTACCTCCATTATTGAATGACTCAGAGTTTCATAGCAGCTGATAATCTTCTCTGCATGTATCTCCTTTGATACAATCTGGCCATCCTCGGAGTAGAGGTATCCCTTACTGCCTAACGAAGCCATAGCCATAATATCTTCGAGAGCACGTTGCATGGCTGCCTTGAGACTCATCGCGTCTCGATGTTTGAACGTCAGGCCATTCTTACCATCAACGACATACTCACCCATCCCGCCATGCCTAGCAGTGATGACTGGAACTGAGCATTGCTGAGCCTCATGAATGACGAGTGGTGAATTCTCATCCCAAATCGAAGGGACGACAATGCAGTCACACCAATTGAATACAGTTGATACGATTTCTTCATTGTTGTATTCGGGGAGCCACTCGATTCTGTCAGACATATCTGAAAACCGTTCTACTCGCCGATTTAGCGAATCTGTCAACTGTCCTTGCGGCCGCCCCCATATTCTCAATAACGAATTGCCCTCCAATCCACAAAAGGCATCAATTAGATCGTGAATCCCCTTGGAAGGGTGGTGACGACCAATATATCCGAAGACGAAAGGTTCACCCTCCACACGGTTTCGATTATCTAGATGTGCGAGGTTGAAGCCATAATCAAGATATGTGATTTTCTCTGGTGCCAAACCAAATTCTCTTACATGCCGTTTCATTAATCTCCGAGATGGAGCAATGAAAAGATCTATTGCATCACATGCTTTTCTGCTAGCCAGCATCCGCTTGTTGACCCATGATTCCCAGTGTCTCACTTCATCCTTAACATCAATTCCTTCGACGAATCGATTGAAGCAATGTGTAGCGCACTTTCCATCTTCTTGACCATCACAGAGTGCCCAAGGTTCGTCTGAAGTGAGTCCACACTGGAGGAACTGGCCACGGGGACACATCATCCAGAAATCATGCAATGTGAACACGGTTGGGATTCCGTGTTTGTTAGCAACCGCGGGCAACCCCATCGAAAGGTGGTTCAGGTGTCCGAAGTGAATGATCTGTGGTTGCACTGAATCAATTACACTCTCGAAAACAGCATCAATTTCATCATTCTGAAAACGAGCATTTGATCTCGCATGGTTGACTAGGTGAACAGGAATGTCCGCTCGGAGAGAATCTGATTCAGTGCGCAAGTGATAGTCCGGCAAAAAAGGGTCTTCTTCACGGGCAAATATCGAAACTTCACAGCCGGCATCAGCGAGTGCATGGGCAAGAGTCTGAGTGTAGATTTCAGAGCCCGCATTGTAGCGGCGGGGATAACCGTGAATCACGAGAAGAACCCTCACTAATTATCCGCCTCCGCCAATAATAGTCGCTCACGGTGAAGGGCAGTGCATTTTTCCAGACCGGTTATGATGTCAATTGAGCACTCGAATCCCAAAATCTCGTTCATTCGACTCGGGTCACCATGGAATCGTTCCACATCGTAATCCCGCCCAGGGGTATACCTGATTTCCGAATCGCTACCTGTAATCTTGAGTACCATCGTAGCTAAATCTTCAATCGCGACAGCCTCTCCTGGAAGCACATGGATTGGTGGAAGATGTTCGTGTTTCTCGTGCAACAGTTTCGCCGCCGTGAATATCGCCTCAGTTGTATCGTCAATATGTGTGAAATCGAACAACTGACCTCCTCCGTGAATCTCAAGAGGTTCCGCTTTAAGTGCTTGTAGAATGAATGCGTTTACCAAGCGAGTTTGATGATCACCTGGGTGGCCATACACATTTGAAAAACGAAGATTTGAGTGAACCATTCCATTCATTTCACAATATTTCTTGACCATTTTCTCGCCAAACACCTTCGCATCTCCGTAATGGTTTATCGGTTTAACCCCACTATCTTCAGTTACTGGAAATGATGTTGGCTCTCCGTACACCTCCCTGCTACTGCCGAAAATGAACCAGCGACACTTCACTGCAGAAGCGGACTCTAACAATCGCCTCGTCCCATCGATATTCACTCGAGTACATTCTGCCTTGTCTAACTCAGCGTCAATGACTCTAGAAACAGCCGCTAGATGCAGAATGCCATCAACATCAGCTAGGATCTCTTGTAACGGTTTGAACTCAACGATATCCCCCACATGGTCGATTGTTCGGCCATCTAAGTCACACTCTTTTAAATCGAGAGTGGATACGGTCCAACCTTTTTGCTCGAAACATATTCTCGATGCAGTTCCAATCAAACCCGCTCCGCCCGTGATTAAAATGTGTGGCTTGGGATAAAAGTCAATGGCCATGTTGAACGGTGAGCCTAAACGCTACTAATACTAGAACCCACTGAAACAATACGATGCCATTGAAAATTGAGTTTAATAGTAATCGTTCTAGTGTGAAATATTCTGTATGAGTCGGTGCTAAATCTTTTGCAGCCAATGTCAATCAATACGTATCCACTTTGTGGGATGGTTCATATTAATTCAATCATGACATCCTATTAATTTCCGCACTTACTGCCTCGGCCAAAGGATCATACAACATCCGACTTTGAGCACCGCCTCCATGTAACTTGCGAGCAGAGCGATTAATCATATATCGATTTAGTAAAACCGAAATCTCAGGCGGTACTGAATCATCAGAAATACAAGCATGCAATAGAGCGTCGCCCTCAAGACGGTCTCTTCCTATCAAACTCCGAAGAGATTTTTCCAACCAATTTGAGAAATTGTACATCGTTCTACCAACGCTGCTAGATTGAGGGATATTTACATCTGGTATTTCAGATGCCACCCAGCGAAGAATAAGAGCATACCTACGCGGGATAGCAACCCATTCGGACGAGGCATGCCAAACTCTTGAGTCAAACACAATCATGTCGCCAGGGCCTAGGGGCATCTTCTGATGTCTATCCTTCCATTCATCCGAAATTCTACGGTCGCGGAACTCTGGATTCATATAGTCTTGAAATTCGGAAATGGATTCTAGATGTGATTCAGGAAGAAATTCTAGGGGTCCCTGTCCAGCACCTATATGGGTTAAAGAAATCCATGAGGAGAAATGGTACTGCCTCCTTCGCCCATCCCATCGATAAGAGATGTCTTGATGTGCGTGTGTTGGCCAAGGACAATTCTCACCTTTCATCAGAAGTTTGCACTCCAATAATTCAACCGGCTGCTCAATGATTTCCTGAACAGAGATAGTTACTTGTTCTTGGAACATGCTTACCATGTCGTTTACGAGAGGATTTCGCTCATCCCATGTCGAAACCGACATTAGATATTCATTCACAGTGCAACCGACTTCATCTGCTAATCTCTGGAATGAATTTTCTATCTGATTTACCCAAGTTGAACATAATTGGAAATCTATTACCGATGGAGTTACAACGAATCCATTATTTCGTAAGTCAATTGATTCTCTCAAAGATTTTCACCCTGCATTACATGTGTTTCACACACGGGATTTGCGTCGCCAATGATGAATATGTTTAGTTTCATAAAATCACCTCCACCCGTCGCGTGCGTTGGTGCTTTGTACACACCATTAATAACACACTGATTAATTAATGGAATCAGATTAAATTGTTTTTAATGGGTTAAGCAATACATTTCACACATTGCACTGAGGGAAATGTAGTGACTACGCATTGAAAGAAGTGAAATAAAGTAAGGGATTTCTTCAAATCCTCAACGCTTGAGTTCTTATAGTGTTAAATGAATTCTAGGTTGTGCATAATTCTGAAGATTCTATTGGAATAGCAGCTACTGATTATTTGCTCGATTTGGGATTTGATTATGGTCCATCCATTGAATATGTTGGAGACTGTGTTATCGATGATAAGATCCTAGCAGATGATAACCACCCCGAACACTCGAAGATGTTGCAAGAATATGTTGAAAATACCCTTGAATGTATACAATGGATTTCTGACGAACATGTAATCTCCATCTGTTGGTCCAGTGCTGAAATAATTTCTTATTCCGATGATTTTCCAGCAGAAATCCTAGCTACACTGAAGGAATTTATCGACGCTGATGATAAAATAATTTATGTTTCAAATCAAACATTATCAGAACTTGAGTCGAGCCCTTGACATTAAGATATTCGCTAAGGGGATTGTTACCAGCCCTTCTCCACCTTGTATTGGGGGAGTCTGCAATCAATTTCAACATCAAATAGATCCGGTGTTAATAACTGGCGTAGTATCTGTTTCTGAACATAATACTACTAGCAGATTACTAACCATTGAAGCCTTCTTATCTTCATCTAATTCGATGATGTTTTTGGCGCTTAATTGCTCTAATGCCATTTCAACCATTCCGACTGCACCCTTGACAATTTCACTGCGTGCTGCAACAACTGCACTTGCTTGTTGACGGCGCAACATTGCTTGTGCAATCTCTTGA
>Ga0208879_1003290_pt1 | contig 13394 bp, 11 predicted proteins | sample Knorr_S15_td_Bot_FD_185605 | JGI IMG/M metagenome (GOLD analysis project Ga0208879, IMG submission 185605) | Marine microbial communities from Southern Atlantic Ocean transect - Knorr_S15_td_Bottom_ad_5009_LV_A (SPAdes) (version 2) | ecosystem: Environmental > Aquatic > Marine > Oceanic | place...
TTTCAATTTCATCAATCATAAAATAAATACTACCCAAATCTATCTCCTCAATCAAAACTTTGATTTAGATCAAGGAGAGCCTTGAAAAACCCCCTATAAATGTCTTTGTTAATAACCATAAATTATGTTTGATAATGATTTGCATTTGCAAAACTTATTGTTTATATAGTTGTTAATAATAATTCGCATTCGCATTAACAATTTGAAAGTTAGCAAAGATCAATGACTAGAGTAAATACCAAAATAAACCGAATTCTCCATGGTACTATCGCGCTTGGATCCCTTGCAGTGACAACTATTTCGGACATTCCGGTCGCAAAGGCAGCAGAGGTCGTAAATCTATATTCCTATCGTCAGCCGTTTCTGATTAAACCGTTTCTTGACGTGTTCACCAAAAAGACCGGCATTAAGGTCAATGTCGTCTTTGCCAAAAAGGGCATGTTACAGCGGCTTAAGGCAGAGGGGCGGAACACGCCCGCAGATGCCGTTTTGACAGTTGATATCAGTCGTCTCAGCGCTCTCGCAAATGCGGAATTGTTGCAGCCGATAAAATCCAAAGTGTTAGAGAAAAATATTCCGGCGCAATACCGCCATCCCGATGGGATATGGTTTGGCCTGACGACGCGCGCTCGGATTGTTTATGCCCACAAAACGCGGGTTAAGCCAGGCGAAGTGGCATCTTACGAAGATTTGGCCAAACCCCACATGAAAGGGCGCATTTGTACCCGGTCCGGCAAACACGCGTATAATCTGTCCTTGCTTGCATCGATCATCGCTGCCAAAGGGGAGAAGGCAGCAACAGATTGGGCGAGGGGCGTTAAAGCTAATCTCGCGCGCCGGCCTCAAGGTAATGACCGCGCACAGGTCAAAGCCATTAAAGAGGGCGTCTGTGATGTTTCACTTGGCAATACCTATTATATGGGTGCCATGGCGACAAATGAGAAAAAGCCTGTGCAAAAAACTTGGGCAGCGGCGGTCAATGTCGTCTTTCCAGGTCAAAATGAAAGGGGCACGCATGTCAATATAAGCGGCGCTGCCGTCACCGAGCACGCTAAGAACAAAGCCAACGCCATCAAGTTGCTCGAATTTCTCAGTGAGAATTTTGCTCAGAAAATGTATGCCGAGCAGAATTTCGAATATCCTGTAAAAGCAGGGGTCGAATGGCATCCGCTTGTCGCGTCCTGGGGTAAATTTAAAGCTGACACGATTAATTTAAATGAAATCTCAAAATATCGCGCTACAGCAGCGAAAATTATGGACCGGGTCGATTTTGATGGGTAAGGTCCGCCCCTGTTAAGAATTGGAGCCGTTTCCAGTGAATTTCTGGGACGGCTTCATTCTGTTTATTGAGTTTGTAAGTACATGAACGTTAGCCAGGCCGCTGCAACTATTGGACAATCAACTCGCGTTGGGTTACGTCCGCTTATCGACGGTTGGACAATCTCGTCGATCTTAGTCGCGGCACTGGTGGCGATTCCCATCGTTACGGTTATCGGCTTGGCCTTTTCGCCGGAAGAAAATATCTGGCCGCATTTAGCATCTACTGTCTTACCCCGATATGTAACAACGACATTGGCGCTGATGGTCGGCGTTGGTATCGGCACGCTTTTTATCGGTGTCGGTACCGCGTGGATCGTTACCACTTGTAGCTTTCCGGGCAGAAAAATATTTGAATGGGCGCTTCTTTTACCGCTTGCTATTCCCGCATACGTTATCGCTTTTTTGTACACTGACATTCTTGAATTTGCAGGCCCGATCCAGGGTGCCTTGAGAGAACTGTTTGGCTGGGTCACCCCCAAAGACTATTGGTTTCCTGAGATCCGTTCGCTCGGCGGCGCAATCATAATGATGACGCTGGTGCTTTACCCTTATGTTTACATGCTGGCACGGGCAGCATTTCTTGAGCAATCCCTGGGCGTGCTGGAAGTCAGCCGCACTCTCGGCCGTGGGCCATGGCACGCTTTTTTTGACGTGGCGCTTCCGTTGGCAAGACCCGCCATTGTTATCGGTGTGTCACTGGTAATGATGGAGACGCTGAATGATTTTGGTACCGTTGATTTTTTTGCTGTCGGAACGCTCACGCTTGGTGTTTTTGATGTCTGGATGAATATGAACAATGTTGGCGGCGCGGCGCAAATAGCGGTGTTGATGCTGGTTTTTGTTTTGTTGCTCATTGGCGCAGAACGATTTGCCCGTCGCAAGCAACGTTTTCATCATACCACGACTCGCCATAAAAATTTACCGCGGAGAGAAGTTCGAGGCTGGTTCAAATTCGGTGCCTTTTTATCTTGTATGCTGCCTTTGCTAATGGGGTTTCTGTTCCCTGTCGCGCTTCTGATCAACGGCGCGTTAGGGCATTTCGAAGATGCCCTTGGGAGTGGTTTTTTGGCGACCGCGGGCAATAGTCTCATGCTGTCGGGTCTGGCCGCTGTTTGCGCATTGGCGGTTGGCGTTTTGTTGGCTTATGGGCTTAGGCTTCGGGGCGGAAATTTTCTCAATGCTATCACGCGTTTTGCCAGTTTGGGATATGCCATCCCGGGTGCCGTATTGGCAATCGGGGTCATCATACCAATGGCCTGGTTAGACAACTCAATTGATGCCATTGTGCGTCAGGAATTTGGGGTATCGACAGGCCTGATACTCAGTGGCACAATCTTTGCTCTGGTATTTGGCTATGTTGTTCGCTTTCTGGCACTTTCAGTGGGAGCGATCGAACAATCTCTCGGCCGGATTACCCACAATATCGATGGCGCCGCTCGGACATTGGGTGCCAGTCCCAGCAAAATTTTGATGAAAGTGCATCTCCCCATTATTAGGGGCAGTATGTTAACCGCCGCCATTCTGGTATTTGTCGATGGCATGAAAGAGCTTCCGATGACGGTCATTATGCGGCCCTTTAATTTTGAGACTTTGGCGACCCAAGTGCATCAATTTGCCGCCGCCGAACAGTTTGGCCAAGCGGCTCCACCAGCCTTGGCAATTGTCGCGACAGGCATTTTACCGGTGATACTCCTCAGTTTAGCGATAACCCATTCTCGGAAGCATTTAGGCGGCGAGGGCGCTGAATAATGGGATTGTATCTCTCCAATATATCGCATGCCTTTGGCGACAATGAAGTACTCGACAATGTCAGTGCAGATATTCCAGCAGGACAAATATTATGCCTACTCGGTCCTTCCGGCTGCGGTAAAACCACGCTTCTAAGGATCGCTGCCGGTCTTGAATATTTACAGGAAGGCAGTGTTCGGATCGGCGATAACATCGTTGCCGCTGGTTCGACTCAAACGCCGGCTGAACATCGCGGCGTCGGCTTGATGTTTCAGGACTTTGCCTTGTTCCCTCATTTAAATGTACGTGACAACGTCGCCTTTGGTTTGACCTCGCTCTCAGAAATTGAAAAAAACCGGCGCATCCAGGAAGTGTTGGCTCAAGTGAACATGGTGGAACATGCCCGCGATTTCCCCCATACGCTATCTGGCGGACAACAGCAGCGCGTCGCCTTGGCCCGTGCGTTGGCACCAAAACCAGCGGTTATGTTGTTGGATGAGCCGTTCTCTGGTCTCGATCAGAATATGCGCATTCAGATCAGAGAAGAAACATTGGGTATTCTTAAAGCCTCAAATGTCGCGACGATGATGGTGACCCATAACCCGGAAGAAGCGCTCTTTATGGCTGATCGAATGATGGTCATGGGACCGAACGGCAAAATCCTACAAGAAGGATTGCCGAACGAGGTTTATGCCGAACCGGCTCATGCCTATGTTGCAAAGTTCTTTGGTCAGGCCAATTCGGTAACCGGTGTTTCTAAAGGCGGCCAGATTGAGACGCCTTTAGGATTGGTTGATGTTCCTGATTGCGAAGATGGCTGCAATTTGGAAGTGGTTATTCGGCCCGCCGCGATAAAGCTCAAAATAGCGGGTGAAAAAGCGAAGGAAATTAGGGCGGATGCGACGGGCTCTGAAGGTGTCCCGATTGAGATTATCAGTGCCCGATCTTTAGGCAGAAATACTTTTGTGCGTTTCAGGATAAAGGGTGCCGGTGAAGGGGCCGAGGATTTCCACTGCCGACATCGCGGGTATTTCCCGGAAAAGCCAGAAACAGAAGTGCGTGCTCATATTCGCCAGAAGCACGTTTTCATCTATCACAGCGACATCTAAAGAGCATTTAAAGCAATTTCAAAGCTATCATTTTGAAATTATTCACTTTCCGAGTGTGGTGTTCGCGTGCAATAGTACGCCCATACTACAAGAAATCAGGGGCTTAAGGGAGCATGACAAAACAACGGGACGTCGCGCGGGATGATTACCGCATCCTGATATACAGCCATGATAGTTTTGGACTCGGCCACCTAAGACGGTGCCAAGCCATCGCCCATAGTCTTGTAGGTGCCTATAATAAGCTTTCGGTGCTAATTCTTTCCGGCTCGCCGATTATTGGCAGTTTTGACTTTCGTGCGCGTGTTGATTTTGTCCGCGTGCCGGCAGATTTTAGCTGATTCGCATAGCGATAAGGAATAAAAAAACCCTGGCGTTTAAGGCCAAGCAAGGTTTGTAGGCCCATCTTTAAAATGCGGGCAAAAGGCGGTTTGGACATTTATTCCCCCAGGTATTTCCCCAGATACTTAACTTCGGGATACTAGGAGTTCAAGGCGCTCCAATCCAGCCCGATATTTACCGCCGGTGCAGAATGGGTCAAACGGCCAACCGATATGTGGGTGACGCCAGTTTCAGCTTTGGCGCGGATGGTTTCGAGATTTACATCGCCGGAGGCCTCGGTGGGGACGCGGCCGGCGACGATCGCAACTGCCTCGACCATGTTTTCGGCGCTCATATTATCGAACAGGATCATATCAGCGCCAACTTCGACCGCTTCTTTGACTTGCTCAAGTGTATCGCATTCGACTTCTATGTTTGACAGTTTGTTCGCTTGAGCGCGCCGGACAGCCTCCGTTATACCGCCTGATATCGCGACGTGGTTGTCTTTGATCAGCACACCATCATCTAATGCCATCCGATGATTGGTAGCTCCGCCCATGCGGGTCGCATATTTTGCCAATTGGCGATAGACCGGAATTGTCTTTCTGGTGTCCAGCAAGATCGTATTCAAATCTGCAATTTTATCGGCATATGTCCGCGTCAGTGTCGCGATACCTGACAAATGCTGCAAAATATTGATCGCCGTGCGCTCGGCCGTCAATAAATCCACTGCCGGGCCTTCAAGTTCGGCCAAAACCGCACCAGCCTGTACTTTATCCCCATCTGCCGCACGCGGTGTCCAGGTTATATTTTTTGAATAGCGCTCAAATACCCGGCCAGCGATCGGCAAACCGGCGCAGACCATCTCTTCGCGCGCGGACATAACGCCTGTGAACTTTGTTTCTGCAGGAATGACCGCTTCAGAGGTGAGATCGCCTTTGCCAATATCCTCGGCAAAAGCAGCATCAATGATCGCATCTACAATTTTGAGATCAAGACTTTCCGGCCATTCTGAGGACATGTCGGGCCATTCCTTTGTTAGGTGGCGTAAATGTGAAGGAGTTTAGGCCGCGACGGATTTTTTCAGTTGAATGCTTGGTGAAAGATCGAGCATTTTCTGAAGGGGAGCCAGTGCTCCCAGGCGTAGAGATTCCGGCATTTCTATGCGCGGCGCTTCGTTCAGCATGGCGAGATATAATTTTTCCATATTATTGAGCGCCATATAAGGGCAGTTTGCGCAATTGCAGGTGCCATCTGCACCAGGGGCTGCAATGAAGGTCCGATCTGGCGCCGCCAGCTGCATTTGGTGAATGATTTGCTGTTCTGTCGCAATAATGAACTCTTTGCCATCGCCGGTCGTAACGAACTCCAGCATCGAGCGGGTGGAGCCGACGTGATCAGCATGTTTGAGAATGCTTTCCGGGCATTCTGGATGCGCCGATAGTGCGGCATTCGGATGGCGTACCATCAATTTAACCAACTCGCGTTCACTAAATTGCTCGTGGACAATGCAGGTGCCGGGCCAAATCTCCATGTCGCGGCCGGTTTCTTTCGCAAGATAAGCGCCTAAATGCCGATCGGGTCCGAAAATAATTTTTTGATCGCTTGGAAGTTGATCAATGATGTCCTTCGCGTTCGAAGACGTCACGATTATGTCTGATAGGGCTTTGACTTCTGCGGAGCAATTCACATAAGACAGTACAATATGATCTGGAAATTTCTCAACGAACTTTTTAAAATCTTCAGGTTTGCACGAATCTTCTAATGAACAGCCTGCTTCCCGATCCGGCAATACGACGGTTTTTTCAGGGCTTAAAATCTTGGCGCATTCGGCCATAAATTTAACGCCGCAAAAGGCGATCATATCCGCATCAGTCTCGGCTGCCTTGCGAGACAAGTCCAGAGAATCGCCGACAAAATCGGCAATATCCTGGATTTCAGGCGCTTGGTAGTAATGTGCCAGTATGACGGCATTTTTTTCGCGTCGCAGCCGATTGATCTCTTCTTCAATATTAATGAAGGGATCGAGTGCTTCCGCCGTAAGGGCGTCGTTGCCCGCGTCGACGACAGTTTCAATCACGACTATCGATTCCTCGTCGCTGTGGTCCAAAAAACCAAGTTTTTACTTGGCTATAATTGGAAATTTGGCCTAAATGCCAAGTAAGTCAAGCCTGTTCGTACAAACTGTGTTCATATTAGTGCAATTCAAAATTAGAGGTGAGAATCATTCAGTGCCGATACTTGAAGAAATCCAAGGTTTTCATGAAGAAATGACCGCATGGCGGCATGAACTTCACGAGCATCCCGAAACAGCATTTGAAGAAGTAAAAACGTCAGATTTTGTCGCTAACAAGCTGACGGAGTTTGGCATAGAGGTGAATCGTGGATTGGCCAAAACCGGCGTTGTCGGCACCTTGGTCAATGGAAAAGGCGGATCGATTGGCCTTCGTGCGGATATGGATGCTTTGAATATCGAAGAGCAAAACGATTTACCGTATAAATCTAAGGTTGCCGGTAAGATGCACGCCTGCGGACATGATGGCCATACGACGATGCTGCTGGGCGCGGCAAAATATCTCGCCGAGACAAAAAAATTTAACGGCACCGTCCAATTCATTTTTCAGCCGGCAGAGGAAATGGCGGGCGGCGGCGGCGTTATGGTTGAAGAAGGCTTGTTCAAAAAATTCCCCGTCGATTCAGTTTATGGCATGCATAACTGGCCCAACATGGAAGCCGGCAAAATAAGCATTGGTTCCGGACCTGGTATGGCTTCAGCTGCATTGTTTGAAATAGTGGTCACCGGCGTTGGCTGTCATGCGGCAGCGCCTCATCAAGGTGTCGATCCCATAGTCACCGGCTCGGCCATTGTCGAGGCCCTGCAGATAATTTCCAGTCGGACGTCTAATCCAAATGAAGGCGTTGTTGTGAGTGTCACCCAGTTTCATGCGGGCGATGCGGATAACGTCATTCCGGATCGGGCCATACTGCGCGGCACCGCGAGGTCTTTTGCGGTCGATTCCGAAAAAATTCTGGAACCACTTATCCGCCGAATTGCGGAAGGGGTGGCGGCGGCGCATGGCGCAACGATTGAACTCACCTATGATCATCGTTATCCGGTGTTGGTGAACGAAGAGGCCAGTTGCAATGTTGCCTTAGGTGTCGCTGAAGAAGTTGTCGGTAGCGAGGCTATTGATGTTGCCTATCCTCCAACCATGGCGTCAGAAGATTTCGCATTTATGCTCAATGAAGTGCCAGGGTGCTTTGTCCGATTAGGGACCGCGCCGGAAGGTGAAATTTACCACCCGCTCCACAGCGCTCTGTATAAATTTAACGATGATGTTCTGCCTATTGGTGCCAGCTTTTGGGCAAGGTTGGCGGAGAGCGTTTTAAAATGAGTAAAAAGTAACGGTCTAATCAATAATCTTCGTCATCGTCTTCATCTGATTCACCTGTTTCAGGAACGGAATCTTTACGTTCCAAAAGACTGTCGAATAGATTGACTAAATCCAGCGTTTCCGCCGGTTTCCCGATAGCGATATCCGCTCCTATATCAATGGCTTTTTGAGCCAATTGATCTGCTGTTAGTCCTTTGTATTCAGGCGCGTAACTAACCACGCGGACATTGTCTTTACGCTCGCGCAGTTTAACAATCGTCGCAGTGACGGGTAGTGGCAGATCCGGAAAGTCTTCATCGCCAACATCTTCGGGATGAAGTTTGGGACCTTTAAATTCATTCTCAATTACAATGATATGATACCCAATTTCTTTGTAGCTCAGAAAAACATCCCTGAGATCTGTTGCAATGAGATGGTAGCCAAGCGGAAATACTTTGGGTGCCATTTTTTCGACCAACAATTCATCCTGGGTGACAAACATAACATTGAGCGGGCGATTTACATCCTGGCGCATCGCATCTTTTTCAGCCGTCCGAATGGACTGGCGTCGTTGAGCAGCCAAGGTACGTTGACGACCTTCTTCCGTCGCAACACGGCTATCTTTTTGGCGCTTCTTTTCCATGCGAATTAGACGAAGGCGGCGACGTTCTCTTTCTTCATTCCATTCAACCCGGCGAAGCCAAAGATTAAAAATAACATAGATGAGGAGTGCCGGGCCAAAGGTGTAACCAATTTTAGAGCCCCAATAATTAAAGGTGTCGCGGCCATGAGCGCGCAAAATCGCAGATTTGCAATTGTATCGATATTTGAAAGACCCCTTACAGGTCTTCAATTGTTTTTGGATTTGTTCTTCCCGAACGGTTCTACCGTAGTCGAACGTACCAAATTCACCAAACTGATCGAGTCCCACCGCGAGCATCCACACGAGAGAAAATATCGTTGAGCCCCATCTGACTGTTTTCTTTGTTTTGGTGTCATGGTCCTGAGCGTCTATTCCAAATTATTCCAAATATCTAATATGAAACAATGGTCCTGTAGGATAATTCCAAATTGTTCAAGCATATTAACATACTAGCAGATATTAGCTCGCTTACCAAAGCAACTAAATTAATGCCTAAATAATTACCACGAATAACATTAACGAAATGTAACAAAGCAGAAATGTTGTCGAAAGGTTGTGCTGATTAAGGTCTCCAATGTCAATTAATCAATGATGTCAATTTATGTCGACTAAAAAAGCGCGGCATTAGGATGAAATCAAAAAATGGAGAAATTAAATGTTCGGCTCAAAAATTGAAGCGAAAACTGACAAAAAAAACAACAAGATTATTCTTGGTGTCGCCGCGACAGCGATTATCGGTACCGTCGCCGTTTTGGGTACGATAGGCGGTTTGAAAGCGAGTACGTCACTTTCAACAAAAGCCTCTGGACTAACGACCCCTGTTGCTGCGGTTCAAAGTGTTGCTGTGCCTAGCTTGCCAGTAAATATCGCCGACATCGTTGAGCGCGTAAATCCAGCAGTGGTTAGCATTCAGGTAACTCATTCTGCCGGTGCCACGCAGCTGGGTCGTCAATCCAGTGGTGAAAGCCCGTTTGAAGAGTTCTTTGAAAAGTTCTTCAGCGAACGAGATATTCAGCGCTTTCGCCACCCTAATCAACAACGCTCTCAGCCGCAGGTCCGACCAAAATCCATGGGAGTGGGATCAGGGTTCATAATCGATGAAGAAGGTTTGATCGTCACCAACAACCACGTCATTGCTAATGCCGACGAAATAATCGTCAAACTCAGCACCGGTAAAGAGATAAAAGCCAAATTGATTGGCAGCGATTCGAAGACAGATTTGGCCCTGCTAAAAATAGATGCGGGTTATAAATTGCCGCATGTTAGTTTCGGAGCTTCCGAAAATATGCGGGTCGGAGATTGGATCGTTACGATCGGCAATCCATTTGGGCTCGGCCAAACAGCAACAACAGGCATAATCTCTGCCCGCCATCGCAATATCGGCGCAGGTCCGTTTGATGATTTTTTGCAGATTGATGCACCGATCAACAAAGGCAATTCCGGCGGCCCGGCATTTAATCTAAAAGGTGAAGTGATCGGCGTGAACACAGCGATATTCTCTCCGTCCGGCGGCAATGTCGGCATCGGTTTTGCCATTCCTTCTACGCAAGCCAAAAAAATCATCGCTGATTTGAAAGATAATGGCGCGGTCGAGCGCGGTTGGTTGGGCGTCCACATTCAGGGTGTCTCCGAACAACTGGCCGATAGTCTTGGTCTTAAAAAAGCCGAAGGTGCGCTGGTGTCACGGGTAATGGCTGACAGCCCCGCCAAAAAGGCTGGCCTCCAGCGCGGGGATGTCATTCTAGAGGTGAATGACAAAGACGTCGAAAAACTTCGCGACCTACCGCGCCTCGTGGCTGCTCTCAAAGTGGACGAAAAAGCTGAGTTTACAATTTGGCGAGATGGCAAAAAAATCTCGGTGGATGCAAAAGTCGGCAAAGCGCCTCGCCAAGATCAACTCGCCAAACTAAATACTGACAAACAAGAAAATTCGAACCCTCAATCGGTTAGCGGCATGAAGCTCGCCGCACTCGATGACCGCACCCGCAAATCTCTAGGTGTTGAGAAGGCGGAAGGCGGTGTCGTGATAATCGATGTCTTGCCCAACAGCGCGGCGGCCGCAACCGGTCTCCATCAGGGTGATGTCATACTTTCAGTGGGAAACAAAACTGTCTCCAAACCTGCTGACGTGACGAACTCAATTGATGAAGCTCGAAAAAGCGACCGTCGTGCTGTCCTCCTCTTGGTAATGCGCGGAGCCAATGAACGCTTCGTCGCACTGCCTCTAAAGGATGCCTAGAACAAAATTCAGGAATTAATGCCGACTACGGGAAAAGAGCGTTCCAGTGCCTAAATAGGGCTGGGGCGCTCTTTACATATATAAAAACCTGTGTGATGGGTTAAGTTAGAACGATGAAACGGAATTCTTGCTGATGCGCATTTTAGTCATAGAGGACGATACCGAAGCTGCTGGCTATATGGTCAAAGGATTGGGCGAAAGTGGACATGTCGCCGACCACGCGGCTAATGGCGAAGATGGTCTAGCGATGGCGTCTGATGGCGGATATGATGTGCTCATTGTTGATCGCATGCTGCCAAAACTAGACGGTCTTTCTGTGGTAGAACGCCTCCGGGCTGAAGGACAGCAAGTGCCGATCTTATTTCTAAGTGCACTTGGCGAAGTCGATGATCGCGTGAAGGGCCTTAAAGCTGGCGGTGATGATTACTTGGTGAAGCCCCATGCTTTTACCGAATTGCTCGCTCGCATCGAAGCATTGGTCCGGCGCCGAAATCCTGCAGATGTTGAAACCAGTTTTAAAGTTGGTGATCTGGAAGTTGATTTGCTAACGCGCCGGGTAACGCGCGCAGGCACCGAAATTCAGGTGCAGCCACGTGAGTTTAGACTGTTAGAATACCTCATGCGTCATGCTGGGCAGATCGTCACCCGCACGATGTTGCTCGAAAATGTATGGGATTATCATTTCGATCCGAAAACCAATGTTATTGACGTTCATATCAGCCGACTTCGCACTAAAATAGATAAGGAATTCGACACGGCGCTCCTCCAAACAGTGCGCGGTGCTGGATATTGCCTCCGTGATCCTGAACTTAAATCTTAAAAGGGCCATCCGCACCACCGCCTTTCGTCAGGCGTTGATTTATTTGGTGCTCTTTGGTGTTTCCGTTTTTGTTTTGTTGGGTTTTGTCTACTGGTGGACGGTGGGCATCACCACTCTTCAAACCGATGATACAATTGATGCCGAAATTACGGGACTGTCTGAGCAGTACAGATCAAACGGACTGACCGGGCTCGCAGCTATTGTGCGCGAACGATCTCGCAACGAACGCCAAAGCCTTTACTTGCTGATCGATCCTCAGCGCATTGCCCTTGGCGGTAATCTAAATGCGTGGCCCGATGTGCCAACTCAGGAGGGAGGCTGGCTCGACTTTCCCTATCAACGCCCGGTGGGCGGAAAGATCGTAACCCATCAGGCGCGAGGACGGCATTTGTTGCTCGGCAATGGGTATCAGCTACTGGTCGGACGCGACATTCACGAAAGATTGCGGATCGAGAAGATATTGCAGCGCTCACTGCTCTGGGCCGTGGCGCTGACGCTGGCACTAGGTCTGGTCGGTGGATTGCTGATGAGCCGAAATTTGCTCAGACGCGTCGAGGCGATTAACCGAACCAGCCGAGATATTATGGCGGGCGATCTAAAGCAGCGCATTCCAGTGACCAGCGGGGATGATGAGCTCGATCAACTGGCCGTCAATCTTAATGATATGTTGGAGCAAATTGAGCGTCTCGTGATGGGCATGCGCCAAGTGACGGAAAATATCGCACACGATCTTCGCTCGCCTCTCAATCGCATGCGGTCGCGTCTTGAAGTCACCTTGATGGGCGAAGCATCCGACACTGATTACCGGGGCGTTTTGCAACAAACCATTGATGAGGCGAGCGAACTTATTGAAACCTTCAATGCATTGCTGAATATTGCCCAGGCGGAGTCGGGCCAGCTCGAAGCAGGCAAAAAGGATTTCAACTTAAGTGCTTTGGTACGCACGATGGCAGAGCTCTACGAGCCGGTCGCAGAAGAGCGATCAATGACCCTCAAAAGTGAAGTTGAACCCGGTATCACCATTTTTGGCAACAAACATCTTATGTCGCAGACTTTGGCGAATTTGCTCGACAATGCGGTGAAATATGGCGAGCACGGTGACAGCGTTATGCTGGTGCTGCGCAATATAGATAATCGGCCGGAGCTGATCGTTGCAGACAGTGGGCCGGGCATCCCTGAAAAAGATCAGGACCGGGTACTCGATCGTTTTGTGCGCCTGGAGGCCAGCCGTAATAGCATCGGCAGCGGCCTCGGATTAAGTCTTGTGCGCGCCGTTGCGCAATTGCATTGTGCGGACCTAACGCTGAAAGACAATCTACCCGGTCTTCGCGTTGGATTGCATTTTGAAGAACAAGAAATTGAACAGGCTCAAGCCAAACCAAATGACTGACGACGTTTCTTTTAATCGTGATTTTGACTGTGAGCATGGTGTGATGGTTGAGGTCACGCCTATGATCCGGCGCATTGTTGCCAACAATCCAGGTCCCTTCACTTTTAAAGGCACCGGTACATATGTTGTTGGCCATGGCAAGGTCGCAGTCATCGATCCTGGCCCCGATGACCCGGCGCATGTCGATGCCTTGCTGGCGGCGCTGGAAGGCGAAGAGATCACGCATCAGCTGATCACCCATACCCACATTGATCATTCGCCTGCTGCCAAGCTGGTGAAAGAACGCACAGGTGCCTTGACCTATGGATTTGGCCCGCACGGTTCGGGTAAGTATGAGAAAGGTGCGGTCGTTGAGGCCGGCGGCGATCAGGAATTTGTTCCGGATGAAGTGATCATAGGCGGAGACGTTGTTGAAGGTGAAGGATGGACTTTTGACTGCGTCCATACGCCGGG
>Ga0208879_1003294_pt1 | contig 13387 bp, 9 predicted proteins | sample Knorr_S15_td_Bot_FD_185605 | JGI IMG/M metagenome (GOLD analysis project Ga0208879, IMG submission 185605) | Marine microbial communities from Southern Atlantic Ocean transect - Knorr_S15_td_Bottom_ad_5009_LV_A (SPAdes) (version 2) | ecosystem: Environmental > Aquatic > Marine > Oceanic | place...
TCCCTGTTGACTTCCTTGTTTCCTATTCCCTTCTTTTTCGTCTCCCTCTTCGCCATCTTTACCATCTTTTCCTTCTTCACTTTTCTTAATTCCTTCCTCCATTTCTTTGTTCAGCTCTTCCTGACTTTTAATAATATCTGGTAATTGGCTGTCTTGACCTTGTCCAACTCCTTGTCCACTACCTTGACCTGGATTCATTTTGCTTTCTAAATTGTCAAGCATATCGCTTAAAAAACTAGCCAAGGAATTTGCAGCAGTAATAATATAATGTTGAGCGGCTACGCCTTGATACAGCCTGTTTTCGGCTAATTGTTCTAAAGATTTGTCGATATTAAAAAACACTTCAGTAATTTCTTTATTTATTTTTTCTGAAATAATTGGTTGCCGTAACGATAAAGCAAAAAGGCTGTCGTCAACATGCTCAAAATGCTCTCTCAAGCCTTTTTGATTGCGTAAATGTTTTGCGTATTCTTTATGGTTGATTTGAATGCTTTTAAATTGATTCATTAAATCTTCCTGATTAAACGAGAACAACACAAGGTTATCTAAAATCTGCCTTAACATATCTATATCTTCAGCTATTTGATTACTACTGCCTGACATCATAGATTGCGCCATTTTTTGACTCATTTGCAACATTTTTAGAGCAGCCTTTTTTTGATTTTTCTTGGCGTTGTTTTGGTCTTGTTCTTGCTGCTCTTGGTCTCCTCCTTTTTCCTGTTTTTCTAAATTATCACTTGCTTCCTGTTGTTCTTTTTTTATGTCTTCTTCCTTTTTTTTGTCATGTGGAACATCTAAAGGCTCTCTTAATTTCTGGTTTTCTTTTTGAAGTTCGTCCATTTCATTTTGAAAATCTTCAAATCTTTTGTTCAATTCGTCCTGGTTTTCTTTAGTATTATCTTCCTTGTTTTTATTAGAAAGCTCTTGTTGGTCTTTCGCTAATTCTTCAAGTTCTATTCGTAGCTTTTCGGTTTTCATCGCTACATAATATCGTTTTGTTAATTCTAATAATTGTTCTAAACTTCTTTTTTTGTTTTTATTTTGCTTTGCGAGTTCTTCCAATTTTTGTGTTAATTCTTCTTTTTGAATTTTTTCTGCCAACCGTTCTAACTCTTTGAGAAGTTCTTCGTCTTTCTCCAATTGATCTTGGTTATCTTCTAAACGTTGTTTTAAATCTTCTTTAAACTTATCGTTTTCATTATTTTGAAATTCTTCTAAATTATCTTTTAATTTCTTGTTGAAATTCTTCATCATATCATCCAGCTGCTGCTGACGTTTTAAAAAGTTTTTAAATTTCTTTTTATCATTAAATTTTAATTCTGATTTCTCCTTTTGAGTTTTCGATAACTCTTTAAGTACTTTTTCTTGTTCTGAAAATTTTTCTAAAGATTTACTTAAATCTTCAATTGTTTCGCTTTGTTCTTTTAACAATTTTTGTTCTTTTTCGTCTTGCGTTAATTTTCTATAACTAAACACATTGCTTTTGGTGCTCTTATAATTATGCAACGCGTCATTATCAAAAATCTCAAAATATAAATCGTAACTGACGCCTTCGGTTAAGTTAAATTGATTAGGGAAAGTGCTAACAAACTCATCGAAATTAGATGTTGAAACGGGAATTATTTCTTTCTTTTTTCCTGAATCATTTTCTGAAGGATAATAAACCATCTGCAACTTACTTAATCCATAATCATCCCTTACCTGTCCATAAAAATAAAGCGTTTGTTTATCTATAGAATCTAATTCCATTTGAAGTTTCATTTCCGGATATTCATCTTTTACAACATCGATTGAAAACGCCAAACTCTCGTAGTCTTTAAAATTTACATTGCTTGTGTTAAGGCTGTAATTTAAGGTGGTATTAATCCGTTTTGAAGTCTGAAAACTACCTTTTTTATCAGAAGAAAAAACGATAGTATCTTTGGCGTATAGATTAACAATGTCTGTAGATTTTGTTTTGAGTTTCCAAGTTACTTTTGTGCCTTCTGGCACTGTGGCGTTTCCTGTGCTTTTTAGAGTTTCATCTTTTTTTTTGGTGTGTGAAGGATAATCTAAAAACATATCGAAACTTAATAAAGTTGGCACCTCTACTACTTCAATAGTATACGATTTTGAAGTAACATTATTCGCAAACAGATAGAAACTGATATTGGTTTTTAGTTGTCGAAAAACGTATTGAAACTCGTCAGGTCTGTGCTGTTTTAAATAATACGTTTCGTTATTATAAGTAATTTGAGCGTTGTCGGGAATGGCATTCCCTTCGGTAGTTATTATAAGTTTAAAATCTTTGTTTTCAATGGCTTTTAAATTCTCATTAATAACATAAAACTGAAAAGGCTCAGGCGGTTCGTAAGCTATTTGATAATTTACCACACGCTCATAACTATCGCTAAACCAATTAAAATGTCCAGTAATTAAAGACACTAATAAAACACCTACTGGGATTGCTGCGTATTTTAAATATCTAACATTATTATTAAAGTTAATCGCCAATTTAAATGGAATTGGTTGAAGTTCTGCTGACTTTTGATCGATGCTTGCTAATAATAATTCGGAGTTTGTCTTGTCTTTATGAAGCTGAAGCACATTAAGGAGCTTATCGCTTACTTCCTGAAAATGATTGCCAATAATTATTGAAGCATCTTCATGATTGATTCCTTTTTGAAGTTTAAACAATTTAGATAGCGGAAAGGCTATAAATCTAAAAAAGAGTGCTAATTCTACAACAATAAAAAGCCAAAATAAAACGGTTCTTGCCGCTGGATTGAGCCATAATGCAAATTCAATTAAAAGTGTTGCCAAAAAATATAATAATCCAATAGCAAAAAACAGGATAACGCCTTTAATGAGTTCATTGGTATAGAATTTTCTAATGAATTGCTCTAATTTGACTTGTATGGTTTTAAAATTACTCAACTCTGTATTATATTTTGGTACAACATACTAATTTACAATTTTATTTTAATCATAAATCACTAACTTTGGAAAGATTCTGTTAATTTTGGGGATAATATTTAAATTTAAATATTTATGATTATTAGGATTCTATTTTCATAGGAATGAAAAAAACAGTTTTTCAATGAAAGATTTAAAATATCTCGCAGCATTAACAATACCGATTTCTGCTATAATCAGTATCTATTTTAAAGGATATTGGTCGTTTTTTACACCACTTTATGCTTTTGGAATAATTCCGATATTAGAAATATTACTATCAAAAAACGCTTCAAACTATTCAGAAGAAGAACTCGAAAATAAAAAAGCAAACCCTCTTTTTGATTGGATGTTGTATTTAAATCTTCCTATGGTTTTCGGTATATTGTTTTGGGCTTTGATGGTTGTAAGTTCACAAAGTCTGGAAAATTTTGAAATTATTGGTCTTGTGCTTTCAGTAGGAATTGTTTTAGGTGTAAATGGTATTAATGTTGCCCACGAATTAGGTCATAGATTAGCAAGTAAAGAGCGTTTTCTTGGCAAATTACTATTACTTCCATCATTGTATATGCACTTTTTTATAGAACATAATTTTGGTCATCACTTATATGCTGCTACAAAAGAAGATCCTGCAACAGCCAGATACAATCAAAGCGTGTATTCGTTTTGGGTCACTTCGGTTTTTAGACAATATATTAGCGCGTGGAAAATTCAAAAGAACCTTCTTAAAAACAATAATAAAAATTTCCTTTCAATTAAAAACGATATGTTTTGGTATGTTATATTTCAAATAGCATATTTAGTTTTAATTTTCTTTTTGTTTGGAAAAATTGGATTGTTTTTTAGTTTAAGTGTTGCTATTACAGCATTCTTACTATTAGAAACTGTTAATTATATTGAACATTATGGCTTATTGCGTGTAAAAACCGAGTCGGGACGATATGAGCGTATAAAAGAAATACATTCGTGGAATTCTAACCATGTTGTTGGCAGAATTGTATTGTACGAATTAACACGACATAGCGATCATCATTACAAATCATCAAAAAAATATCAGCTTTTAGAATGCTATGACGAAAGCCCGGAAATGCCCTTTGGTTATCCAACTTCGATGGTTATTTCGTTTTTACCACCTTTATGGTTTAGTATCATGAATAAACGAATTCCGAGAGAAATGATTGCTAATTAGTCTTTATTCCGTTTTCTTTGCTCATTTATCTTCTCTATTCTATCTTTGCTTTTATTAATAACAACTATGAATAAAAACGTTCGTGTGCGTTTTGCGCCTAGTCCAACAGGACCACTACATATTGGAGGTCTTCGCACAGCTTTGTTTAACTATTTGTTTGCCAAAAAACATAATGGAACTTTTATTTTAAGAATAGAAGATACTGACCAAAGTCGCTTTGTTGAAGGCGCTGAACAGTATATTATAGACACTTTAAATTGGTGTAATATTCCTTTTAACGAAGGTCCTTACAGACAAAGTGAACGCAAACATATATACAAACAATATGCCGAACAACTAATTGATTCAGGAAACGCTTATTATGCGTTTGATACAACTGAGGAATTGGATTTCCACAGAAAGGATCACGAAGCTAAAGGAAAAACTTTTATTTATAATTGGCATAATAGGCTGAAGCTTAAAAATTCTATTTCTCTTTCAGAAGAAGAAGTAAAAAAGAAGCTAAACTCTGGCGATGATTATGTTGTCCGATTTAAATCACCACAAGACGAAACGCTTCGTTTAAAAGACATTATTCGAGGTGATATCACTATTGATACTAATATTCTTGATGATAAAGTTTTATTTAAAAGTGACGGCATGCCAACTTATCATCTCGCGAATATTGTGGACGATCATTTAATGGAAATCTCGCACGTTATTCGTGGCGAAGAATGGTTGCCTTCTTTAGCGCTTCATCAACTTTTATATAATGCTTTTGGATGGAAAGCTCCCGAATTTGCACATTTACCATTAATAATGAAACCGACCGGAAAAGGTAAATTAAGTAAACGTGATGGTGACAAACTTGGTTTCCCTGTGTTTCCGTTAGAATGGAAAGACCCAAAAACGGGAGAGGTTTCTAAAGGCTACAAACAAGAAGGTTATTTTCATGAAGCTGTATTAAATTTTTTAGCTTTTCTGGGTTGGAATCCGGGAACAGAACAGGAAATTTTTAGTCTTGAAGAGCTTATTGCAGATTTCGACTTAAAACGTGTGCATAATGCCGGAGCGCGTTTTGATCCTAATAAAACAAAATGGTATAATCATCATTATATGCAAAAACAAAATAATGATGATTTAGCCAAACAATTTAAAGCTCAACAATTTCAACTTTCAACAATTGATCTCGATTATGTATCGATGGTTGTTGGCTTGATAAAAGAAAGAGCCGCTTTTGTAAATGAGTTTTGGGATTTAAGCCATTTCTTTTTTGTTGCACCAAATAGTTATGACGAAAAAGCATCGAAAAAAGCGTTTAAAGACGGAGCAAAAGAATTGATGCTTGAATTGGTTTCTGTAATTAATTCTATTAAAGATTTTAAAGTAGAAACGCTTCAAACAAAAATTAAAGGCTGGATAACTTCAAGCGAAATAGGTTTTGGAAAAGTTATGATGCCTTTGCGATTGGCTTTGGTTGGGAGTTTAAAAGGTCCTGATGTGTTTAATATAATGTTTGTAATTGGAAAAATCGAAACTATTAAGCGTATTGAAAGAGCAATAGCTTCAATCTAAAAACTAACCATCGCAGTAAAAACAAACATAGATTGATTTCCTTTAAATGCTTCTGTGTTATTTCCTACATTAAGATTTTTATCGTTTAGCTTATCCAAAATATTTAAAACCCCGTAAATGTATTGCGCCATAATTTTGAATGCTCCTATTCCGGCAGAGGCTCCAATCATTCCGTTTACATTAAACTGCGATATGTTTTCAATTTCCTTTGCAGTTAATGAATCGTAGCCATTAATATAATAACCCTCTTTTGAATTGTCTTTCAATTCAAGTTTTCCATTATATTGAATTTACGGACCAATATCAATAGTCAGGTTGTCTCCAAATATTTTTTTGTGATAGGTAAATCCTAATTGAACGACCTTTAATTTATATTCAAGCATTTCATTTCCCGCTACATAATCTGTCATTCGTCCGGAAATTTCCAAATTATTTTCTGACAATTGCATTCCATAACTTACAGTATATCCTTTATGAGGAAGGTCTAAGGTTGCAGATAAACCACCAACAAAACCTAGTCCCTGTTTGGTAATAAAATTATCGGTTTTGATGTCGTATTGTATAATTCCGATTATAATACCAAAACCATTATTGATGGCATAAGTTTTGTGTTGTGAATACGTAGTTGTAACAAAACCTATAGTAAGTGCTACTAATAATATATAGTGCTTAAATTTCATGATTCTTTTAATGATATTGACGCAAATATAACTTAAATTAGTGTTTAATTATTTTAACCATTTAAAAAATATCTTATGTCTATTTATTATATTTCTTTTGTTTTCGTCGGATTAATAATCATTGTTTATGCTTTCTTTATCGTAAAACAACAAACCGCTGCAATAGTGGAGCGCTTTGGTAAGTTTCAGGCTATTCGCCATGCTGGATTACAATTAAAAATTCCGTTAGTTGACAGAATTTCGGGTCGATTAAGCTTAAAAATTCAACAGTTAGATGTAATCATAGAAACTAAAACACTGGACGATGTTTTTGTGCGCCTAAAAGTATCCGTTCAATACAAAGTAATCCGCGACAAGGTATTTGATGCATTTTACAAGCTGGACTACCCACACGATCAAATTACCAGTTACGTGTTTGATGTTGTAAGAGCCGAAGTCCCTAAAATGAAACTTGATGATGTTTTTGTGAAGAAAGATGATGTTGCAATCGCAGTAAAAAAAGAACTTAATGTAGCTATGATGGACTACGGTTACGATATTATTAAAACTTTAGTTACAGATATTGACCCAGATTCGCAGGTAAAAGAGGCTATGAACAGAATTAATTCGGCAGAACGCGAAAAAGTAGCCGCTCAATTTGAAGGTGATGCGCAACGTATTCTTATTGTTGAAAGAGCAAAAGCCGAAGCAGAAAGCAAACGGTTACAAGGGCAAGGTATAGCCGACCAACGTCGAGAAATTGCACGAGGATTGGAAGAATCAGTTGAAGTGTTAAACAAAGTTGGTATTAATTCGCAAGAAGCCTCCGCTCTCATTATTGTTACACAACATTACGACACACTTCAGTCTATTGGGCATAATGCTAATTCTAATTTAATTTTGTTGCCAAACTCACCACAAGCAGGCTCTAATATGCTAAATGAAATGGTTGCAAGTTTTACTGCAAGTAATATAATTGGAGAGGAAATGAAAAAACAGAATAAAATGAAAAAACAGAATAATAATAAATAAGTCTTTTAATAAAAACCCTCGTAAACACTTATTTTCGAGGGTTTTGTTTTTCTACTTTGAAATTAAAGATGGCGAAACAAGTTCAGCATGGCAATATTTAAATCGTTTTTGCTTCGGCAACCAACAGTTCATTTTTATCGTTCAAAGCCTTTTCTATAAACGCATCAATATCGTTATTCCGTTCTTGACCATTTACAAGCAAAACACCAAGTGTTAACATTACAGCAATTCGTGTTCCAACTTTTTTTGCTGCCGTACCAAATAAGGGTTGTAGCTCATCATAATGCACGTTTTTAGCCAACTCAAGTATTTCTGCTTTAACTTTTTGCTGCTTTTCTTCAGGTAAATTGGTGTATTTTTTTCCCAATTGTTTAATTATATCAATTGGTTTTCGTTGTGATTGTTGCTGGTTGTTTTTTGTATTCTGAATTAATTTTTGTTTCGCCCAAGAATCTCGTAAACCAACGGTTTTGTTAAATACTATTTTATCTTTTGTAGAATCTTCATCAACATTAAAATAACCCAAACGCTGAAACTGAAATTGTTCACCTACTTTTGCTTCAGTTAAGCTTGGCTCCACAAAAGCATTGATAACTTTTAATGAATTCGGGTTTACAAATTCCATAAAATCTTTGTCTTGGTGACTGTCTGGAGCTTTGTCTAAAAACAATCTGTCGTATTCTCTAACTTCAATTTTTATAGCGTGTTTTATGGAAACCCAATGTAAGGTTCCTTTAACTTTTTGCGAAGTATCGGTAGTGTAAGAGCAGTGTATTTCGGTAATTTTTCCTTTGGTGTCTTTTACAACACTCTCTCCTTTAATAATATAAGCGTTTTTTAAACGCACTTCTTTTCCGAGTGTTAATCGGAAAAATTTATTCCCTGCTGCTTCTTTAAAATCTTCTCGTTCAATATATATTTCTCTTGAAAAAGGTATTTTTCTAAATCCTGCAGAAGTATCTTCTGGGTTGTTTTCGGCTTCTAACCATTCTTCTTTGTTTTCAGGATAATTAGTAATTATGAGCTTTACAGGATTTAAAACTGCCATTACTCGATTGGCTGTTTTGTTTAAATCTTCACGAATACAAAACTCTAAAAGTGATACATCTATGACATTTTCGCGTTTAGCAACACCAACTTTTTCTATAAAATTTCGAATAGAATTCGGCGTATAACCACGTCGTCGTAAACCAGAAATTGTAGGCATTCGAGGATCGTCCCAATCAGAAACTATATTTTCTTCAACCAGTTTAAGCAACTTACGTTTGCTCATGATAGTATAACTCAAGTTTAAGCGTGCAAACTCACGTTGTTTTGGTACTAATGGTAAATCGGTTTGGTTGTTTTTATAAACTTCGTCTCTAAACCAATTATATAGTTTTCGGTGTGGTTTAAATTCTAATGAGCATAGTGAGTGAGAAACCTGCTCGATATAATCACTTTCTCCGTGAGTCCAGTCATACATTGGGTAAATACACCAATCGTTTCCGGTTCTATGATGATGCTTTTTTAAAACACGGTACATTAGTGGATCACGCATCAACATATTAGGATCTTCCATATCAATTTTTGCGCGTAAAACGTGAGTACCTTCATTAAATTCTCCGCGTTTCATTCTTCGGAATAAATCCAAATTCTCTTCAACTGTCCTGTCACGAAAAGGACTGTTTGTACCAACTTGTGTTGGTGTTCCTTTTTGTGTTGCCATAGCCTCTGAAGATTGTGAATCTACATAGGCTTTTCCGTTTTTTATAAGTTGAATTGCCCAATCGTATAATTGCTGAAAATAGTTAGACGAATACAATTCATTTTTCCATTTATAGCCTAACCAAGCAATATCTCGTTTAATAGCATCAACAAATTCTTGTTCTTCTTTCGCTGGATTTGTGTCGTCAAAACGAAGGTTTACAGGAGCATTATATTTTTCACCTAAACCAAAACTAATGCCAATAGCTTTGGTGTGACCAATATGTAAATAACCATTTGGCTCTGGCGGAAAACGAAAACGGAGTTTGTCTTTTGGTAACCCATTCTTTAAATCTTCTTCTATAATATGCTCAATAAAATTAAGCGGTTTTGTGTTCTCTAACATTTTAATCAATTGAATTGCAAAGTTATTAAAATATAGTGTAATATATTTGCAGAAAATGATTGAGTTTTGGGAATAATTAAAGTTGAAAATATACGGGTATTTGCCTTTCATGGTTGTTTAAAGGAAGAAACCAAAATTGGTAGTGACTATCGTGTAGATTTAGAAGTGAAAGCCAATTTAAAAACAGCTTCAAATTCTGATAAATTGATAGACACAATAGATTATGTGTTACTAAATAAAATCGTTAAAGAAGAAATGAGTATTCCTTCTAAACTCCTTGAAACAGTTGGAAAACGTATATTAAATAGGGTTTTTTTAGAAAGTAATTTAGTAACTAAAGTGGTGATTTCTATTTCTAAAATAAACCCCCCAGTTGGTGGCGATGTAGAAATGGTAACTATAAAATTGGCTGAGAAAAGAAAAAGAAGGAGCTGAATGGTGTTTACCCTTAATTTTTTTTAAATTTGCTGTCATAAAGGGCGTCTTGGCCGAGTGGCTAGGCAGAGGTCTGCAAAACCTTTTACAGCGGTTCGAATCCGCTAGACGCCTCAAAAAAAAGAGATACTATTATTTGGTGTCTCTTTTTTATTCTGCCATTTCTTCTATAAGGTCTTGTGGATTTAATTGATCTTTAGGCAAAAAACCTTTTATTATTAACACGAGTCCGCAAATAACAAGGATTAGACCTAATAGTTTTTTAACTTTTAAAATACGTTTTTTAGTTAATTTTCTTTTTAGCTGTTTTGCAAGAAGAATTTTAAATAAATCGGTTACAAAATATGCCAGAATCATTGTGCCAAAAAATACATAAAATCTATTGATGTCATTTTCCAAACCGGGTCCTGTAATAATTATTACACCAAGCCAAAAAACCAAAACACCTATGTTAATAAAATTAAGGAGGAATCCTTTAGTAAAAAGACCTAAATAATTCGTTTTTATAAATTTTACAGTGCTCTCTTCTGTAGGGTTCTTTAGTGGTTTTTTAATAAATATTATTATACCGTAAACCGCTAATATTGTACCTCCAAAGACAAATAAACCGGGTTGATTGCTTAAATTTTCAAGCAACTGAAAACTACTAAAATAAGCTAAACCAATAAAAAAAATATCTGCTGTAATGACACCTAAATCAAATACAACAGCTGCTCTAAAACCTTTAGTTACACTTGTTTCGAGTAATACAAAAAAGACAGGGCCAATCATAAAAGCTAAAAAAAATCCTAATGGTATTGCTGCCTGTATATCTTCTATCATATTGTTTTAGCAAAAATGCTTAAATCTTGTTCAGCATTTAAAATAATTTTTAAAAATATAATTTATCTATTTCATCCTTTTAACCCGACCACCGAAAACATGATTCTCTATAATCGTTTTTGGGTCTCCATAAACAAAAACATCTCCTCCTGCTCTAATCTTAATATCAACTAGTTCGGATGCATTTACTTCGGCATTACCTGCTGCTTTTATAATAACAGTTGTGGTTTCGGTTTGCAAATTTTTTCCTTCGTAAATTCCTCCTGTCTTTAATGACACTTTTTGTTTGGTGGCACTTCCGTGTGCTTTAAGATCAATTTCGTATTGTTTAATCGTATCTACGGATGAAATTGTAGCACCTTCTTTAACATCTAAAATATCTACAGTTGTATAAAATAAAGTTATTGAAGTATCTTTACCATCAAACCGTTCTTCAAGAATCATTCTGATTTTTAATTTTCCGTTTTTGTTTATCACAACAACATCTTCAGTATTTTTTTAGTTATTACAATTTTATTTTCGTCCGATATAACGAGTTTAACTTCAATTAGATCATATACTTTTAGTTCGGTAAATTCTCCTATGGTTTTTTCTGTTATTTAAATCAATAACTATGCCTCATTTTTACCAATTAAATGAAAATCTAAATGTCTCTTAACCAAATCGGTCTGTTTAACTTTTACAATTACTTCGTCGCCTAACTGATATTTGTTTTTATTTTTGTTTCCGATGAGCGCATACTGGCTTTCATCAAAAATATAATGATCATCTTTTATGTTGCGTATTCTAACCATTCCTTCACATTTATTTTCTATTATTTCTACATAAATTCCCCAATCGGTTACACCTGAAATTACTCCTAAAAACTCTTGGTCTTTATAATTCTGCATATATTTTATCTGCATATATTTTATAGAATCTCGTTCAGCTTTTGTTGCAAGATATTCCATATTGCTAGAGTGTTTACATTTATCTTCATAAATATCTTGGTTTGCAGATTTTTTTCCATCAAGATATTGCTGTAATAAACGATGTGTCATCACATCGGTATAACGACGAATTGGAGATGTGAAATGACTGTAATAATCGAAAGCTAAACCGTAATGTCCTATGTTTTTTGTGGTGTATTCGGCTTTACTCATGCAACGAATAGTTAGAGTATCGACCAAATTTTGTTCTTTTTTACCATTTACTCCCTTTAATAAATTATTTAACGACCTTGTTGTACTCTTTCTATCACTAAAATTTAGTTTGTAACCAAAACGCGATACAATACCCTTCAGTACTGCGAGTTTAGAATCGTTTGGCTCATCATGAACTCTGTAAACAAATGTTTTTTCTGGTTTTCGTTTTCCTATAAACTCTGCTACTTTTCTATTTGCAAGCAGCATAAATTCTTCAATAAGTTTATTTGCTTCTTTAGAGGTTTTAAAATATACTCCAGTGGGATTGGATTCTTTATCAAGATTAAATTTCACTTCAACTTTGTCAAATGAAATTGCTCCAGAATTCATACGTTTTCTGCGTAAAATTTTAGCGAGTTCGTTTAATTTTAAAATTGAAAAAGCTAAATCACTTTTAATAGTGTAAGCTTTTCCTGATAATGAAACTTCTTTTGGAATTCTCGTGTTTATTGATGAGATTCCTGACTTCGCAGGAATGACATTCTGCTCAATAATTACCTGTGCTTCTTCATAAGAAAAACGAGCATCACTATAAGTTACTGTTCTGCCAAACCATTTATCTTTTATTTCTGCTTTTTCATTAAGTTGAAATACTGCAGAAAAGGTATATTTTTCTTCGTGCGGACGAAGAGAGCAAGCATTGTTAGATAATACTTCAGGTAGCATTGGTACAACTCTATCTGCCAAATAAACTGATGTTGCACGTTCATACGCCTCATCATCCAAAACAGTGCCTTCTTGTAAATAATGAGAAACATCTGCTATATGAATTCCTATTTCATAATTTCCATTATCAAGCATTCTAAATGATAAAGCATCATCAAAATCTTTCGCATCTTTTGGGTCTATTGTAAAGGTTAAAACGTTACGCATATCGCGACGTTTTTTAATTTCGGAAGAAGTAATAGAAGTATCTAACTTATTAGCAAACTCTTCTACCTTGTATGGAAACTCATAAGGTAAACCATATTCGGCTAAAATAGAGTGGATTTCGGTGTCATGTTCTCCAGGTCTTCCAAGTATTTTAGTAACTTTTCCGTAAGGGGAATCTGCATTTTCTGGCCAATCTTCGAGTTTAACTATAACCTTATCACCATCTTCAGCTTTAAACGTTTTGTTAATTGGAACAAAAATATCTTTATACATTTTTGTATCATCTGCTATTACAAAAGCATAACTTTTATGAATTTGAATAACTCCAACATACTCTGTTCTTTCTCTTTTTATAATTTGAGTGATTTCCCCTTCAAGTTTTCCTTTTTTTCTCCTTTTATAAACATACAGTTCTACTTCATCATTATGTAGCGCTTTATTAATGTTATTTGAAGCTATAAAAATATCATTTTCAAAATCTTCACACAACACATAACCAGAGCCTTTAGATGTTAAATCTAAAATCCCAGTATGGTATTCTGTATTTAAAATTGCTTTGAATTTACCTCTGTCTATTTCTTCAATATCGTTGTTAGCTTTTAGTTGCTGAAGT
>Ga0208879_1003297_pt1 | contig 13384 bp, 17 predicted proteins | sample Knorr_S15_td_Bot_FD_185605 | JGI IMG/M metagenome (GOLD analysis project Ga0208879, IMG submission 185605) | Marine microbial communities from Southern Atlantic Ocean transect - Knorr_S15_td_Bottom_ad_5009_LV_A (SPAdes) (version 2) | ecosystem: Environmental > Aquatic > Marine > Oceanic | place...
CGTGCGGAACAACAATATATAACGGAGGTTGGGCCATTTGCTAGTGCAATGATGACTGCAATGGCTGTTACTGGTTTAGGAATAGCTGGGTGGAAACTCTTTAAAACAGGAAAAGAAAAGATTAAAGGGTACAGAGAAACAAAAAAAGAAAAGAAGGCAAATAGAGAATCGGGTGTAGAGATTGAAGTTAAGAAAATTAATCCAGACACAGGAGAAGAATATGAAGAATTAGTTACTCTTTCTGGTAGTGCTGCTAATTTAGATGCTGATGGTGTAGAAAAGGAAAGAAAAAAACTACAAAAAAAATACGATAATAGTGATAAGGGTAGAGATAAAAAATCGGCCAATGAAAAGATAAGAGCCGCGCTTGGTAAGGGCCCAAAAGATATCATAACAAAGGATGATCAAAAAAAGGGTATGAATATTTTATCAGATCCAGAAGGAACAGGAATGGGGTCTGAAGTTGGTAAAGCTAGAGACAAAAAAGAAAAAGAAGCAAGTGATGCTGCAGCGAAAGAGAAAAAGACCGCAAGTGATGCAGAGAAGAGTGTTGCTGATTGGGTGGATGAACCAACTGATGAAATTCCAGCTGACATGGTGAATGATGTAAAAGAAAAAGAAAGAGAAAAAATTGGTGGTCACAAAGATGTTTTAGCTTATAAAGATAGATGGAAACTAAAAGGTGCACCTACTGGATGGTCAAAATGGGTGGAAAATCCAAAGAAACCAAAAGATTTTGAATATGTTTCAGATGAAGAAAAAAAGAAAAGAGAAGATGCGAGAGCAGGGCAAAATGAAAGTAAATTGTTAAATTTCGGAGAGTTCATCTCAGAAGGTGTAATGAATGATTTACTCAAAGCGGGTAAATCTAAAAAAGACAGTGAAATTACTTTAGATGATGGAGCAGATATACCGATAGATCCGCTTACATCGCAGATTTTGGTTAAATATATAGAAGGGCTAAGCTCTTCAGAAAAAAATAGAACTATTCAACAAATCCAAAGAACTGAACGTGCATTTATGAAAGTTCTAGGAAAAGCACATGAAAACACTTAAACATCAAGCTAGAATGAAGTTTGATTTTAGAAGGATAACAGATGGCTATAACTAAATTAACAAATACCATAACAGACACTAACACAAAGTATTCGGTACAACATACTGGACTTGCTGATGGTGCAACTGAACTTGCTTCTAGTCTCTGGGCTAACCTTTCTGCATTAAAATATGCCTCAGCTACTGTAACTTTGGCATCTGCACCAACTACAAATTTGTGTATCGGAGAAGTACTAACCACAAATGACAGTACAGCAATATATTTGAGGGTTACGGATTTTACTAAAGGAGCAACAACTTTTAAAGCTTATAAGGTTACAAGTGCTACTGATATAACCCCTCTAGGTTGGACTGCAGAAACTGCAACAGATGTTGGAACTGGAAAAACTTTAACAGGGGGTGTTTCTGGACTTTGTTCTTCACTTACTCATGCTAGTACAAGATTGGCTATTGCTTCACCAACAATTAATCTCAGAAAACTTTGGTGGAATATAGCATCTGGTATTACTCATACTAGAGTTTTCTTTGATGGAAGTGGTACAGAACAAACTATTGCATATTTGGTAGCTGGTAATGGTTATATAAATTATGCAGGTGGAGGTAACCATATCGGAGCAATAGGTATGGGAGCAGCTGCTGGAAATACTAGTAATGTACTTGGAGATGTTTCTGTAACAACCGTTGGAGTTGCACAGCATGATACTTATATGATAGGAGTAGAGATAGGAAAAATGACAGGATTTGAACTACCAAATTTCATGAAGAATGGTCAACTTGGATACAAATTTAACCAACACGGATTTTCGGACGCATACTAATGAAAACATTTAAAGATTTTCTCGATGAATTAGCACCAGTAAAAGTTAGAATGGATAAGAGTACTGAAGCTAAAGCCAAACGAAGAGAAGCAAAAAAAGACTATAAAAAAGATAAAATAAAGATTAACATTGCTCGTAAGAAGAAAAAGAAGCTAGAAAAATCTTCTGGTGTAGAGAAAAAAAGAGAAAAAATGGCAGCACAAGGTAAAACTCTTGGTGGAGAGAGAATTAAAAAGAGAGTTGTATGAAGGATTTTAAAGATTTTATGGAAGCTTTGACTCTTCAACAAAGAAGGAAGAGATCAATTATTTCCAAAAAGAAATCAAAAATTACTGCTATAAAAAGAGCAAGGTCTATGAAAAAACCACCTTCTCAGGATAAAATTGATAAGGCAGTAAATAAGGCAGTAAGACAGAAAGCAATTACATTAGTAGATAAGGCAGGAAAATATAAAGATCCTGAAGCTTCAATTGGAGTAAAAACTGCTATAGAGAAGAAGGCTGATCTTAAAGTACAAAAAATGGGTGGTAAGTGGAAAAAAAGATTAAAACCTATAATTAAAAAGAAAATGAAAGATGCCTTTAAGATGCGTCAGGCCAGTGCAAAAGAAAAATAACAACGGAGAGAACCATGAAACTAATTAGCGAAGAAGCAATAAATGTAGAATTTCTTACAGAAACTACTAAGAGTGGTGATAAGAAATACTTCATTGAAGGTATCTTCATGCAAGCAAATAAGAAGAATCGAAATGGAAGAGTATATCCAACAGAAATTCTTCAAAAAGAAGCAAAACGATATACTACAGAGTTTATCAAGAAGAAAAGAGCTTTTGGTGAATTGGGACATCCAGACGGGCCAACGGTCAATTTGGAAAGAGTTTCCCACATGATAGAAGAATTGGAAGAAGTGGGTCAAAATTTCATGGGAAGAGCTAAGATTTTAGATACACCATACGGAAAGATCGTAAAGAATCTTATTGATGAAGGTGCTCAATTGGGAGTTTCATCAAGAGGTATGGGTTCTTTAAAGCCAGGAAGAAATGGTATTTCAGAAGTACAGGATGATTTCTACCTTGCAACAGCCGCTGATATAGTTGCTGATCCTTCTGCACCAGACGCATTTGTTCATGGTATTATGGAAGGTAAAGAGTGGGTTTGGGATAATGGTCTGCTTAAAGAGACACAGATCCAAGAATATAAAGATAAAATTGAAAAATCTTCGAGAAAAGACCGTGAAAACGTACTTGTTGAAGCTTTTAAAGATTTTATTGCCAAGTTGTAAATATAAGTTATTATAAATAATATTAGTATAACACATACACAGATAACAAATAGGAGATTTTCAATGTCTGAAGAAATTTTGGAACAAACGGCTGAAGAACTGGAAGAAGAGCAACAAGCTGTTGCGGAGTCTTCGGGCGAAGAGATCTTAGATGAAGCTAAGACTAAAGTTAAAGAAGAAGATGAAGAGGAAGAGGGAGAAGAAGAAGTCGAAGAGGCTGTTTCTGTTCCTAAAACCAAAGCCGGAATGATTAAAGCTCTTTATGACCAACTTAGTGCCATGAAGAAGTCTGACCTTTCCGATTCTTTCTCAAAAATCATGGGTTCTACTCTTACAGAAGATGAACATGAAGAAGGTGAAGAAGAGGAAGAAGAAGAAAAACCAGTGGAGTCTAAGAAACTCAAAAAAGAGGATCTAGAAATTGATATCAAAGAAGATATTGAAGCCATTACAAATGGTGAAGACCTCTCTGACGATTTTAAAACTAAAGCTTCCACAATATTTGAAGCAGCAGTTTCAGCTAAAGTACTTTCTGAAGTCAATCAAAGGATTGAGGAATTAGAAACAAGTTACAAAAAAGAAATTACTGACGCAAAAGAAGAACATTTGTCCACAATTACAGAAAAAGTTGATGGTTATCTCAACTATGTTACTGAAGAGTGGATGAAAGAGAATGAGTTAGCTGTTGAAAAGGGAATTCGATCAGAATTGGTTGAAGACTTTATGACAGGACTTAAAAACCTCTTTACAGAGCATTACATTGACATTCCAGAAGAGAAAGTTGACCTTGTTGACGATCTATTTGAGAAAGTTGAGGAACTAGAGCAAAAACTTGATGAGTCTATTAACACAAGTGTAGATATCAAAAAGGAACTTGCTGAGTATAAAAAGGCTGAAACCTTGAGAGAAGTTTCAGAAGACCTCGCCGATACCGAAAAAGAAAAACTAGGTAAATTGGCTGATGGCATAGATTTTGAAGACAAGTCTCAATATTCTGAGAAACTTGAAGTAATTAAGGAAAATTATTTCCCTAAACAACAGTCGGAAACAATTACAGAAGAATTGGAAAATACTGAAGAAGAACAAGATAGTTCAGAATCAAGTACTGATCCAGTTATGAGTAGATATGTTTCCTCATTAACTCGTTTTAACAAATAACATTTTTAGGAGATTAAAAAAAATGTATCTAGCTGAAGATCTACAAAAAAAGTGGGCGCCGGTCTTGGATCATGAAGATATGCCCAAGATTAAAGACCCATACATAAGAGCGGTTACCGCCGTTCTTTTGGAAAATCAAGAAAAAGCCATGGCGGAACAGGCAAATATGGAAGGCCGCGGTTCCTTGATGGAGGCAGCAACATCTTTAACCAGTCTTGCTCCTACAGCAAGTTCGTCTGGTGGAGTACAATATCAAGACCCAGTTTTGATTTCCATGATTCGTAGAGCAATGCCTAATTTAGTTGCTTATGACGTTTGTGGTGTTCAACCAATGACTGGGCCTACAGGACTTATTTTCGCAATGCGTCCAAGATATGATTCACAAGGTGGTGCTGAAGCCATGTACTCAGAACCAGAATCCACACATTCTGGTGATGCTGGAGATGATATGGTCAGCTCCGGAGCAGCTGCACAAGCAGCAGCTCAGGGTGGAACATATTCCGCAATATTGGGAACAGGTAACTCAACGGCAACTGCTGAAACTTTCGGTCTTACTGGAAGTGCAGGTACAGCTGCTGAAGATTTCCAACAAATGTCATTCTCCATTGACCGTGTTTCAGTTACAGCTAAAACACGTGCACTCAAAGGTGAGTACTCGATGGAATTGGCACAGGATCTTAAAGCCGTTCACGGTTTGGATGCTGAAACAGAACTTGCTAACATTCTCTCACAAGAGATTTTGGCAGAAATTAACCGTGAAGTTATTCGTACCATTTATTTTAGTGCGGAACACGGAGCACAACACAATACATCAACAGCTGGTGTGTTTGACCTTGATGTTGACTCTAATGGACGTTGGTCTGTTGAGAAATTCAAAGGTTTGATGTTCCAAGTAGAACGTGATGCAAATGCAATTGCAAAATCAACACGTCGCGGAAAAGGTAACCTCATCATCTGTTCTTCAGACGTTGCTTCTGCTCTAGCCATGGGTGGAATGATGGACGCAGCAGGAATTGATGACACAGGTAACACATTCGTTGGAACACTCAACGGCCGTTACAAAGTTTATGTTGATCCATATTTCAGTGCATCAGCAACTAACTTTGTCTGTGTAGGTTACAAAGGTTCATCTGCTTATGATGCAGGTCTTTTCTATTGTCCTTATGTTCCATTGCAAATGGTTCGTGCGGTTGGTGAAAGTTCCTTTCAACCAAAAATTGGTTTCAAGACACGTTACGGACTCGTAACCAATCCATTTGGAAACAGTGCTGGCACCGGAGCTTTGACTGCCAACGCTAACTACTACTACAGAATTGTCAGAGTTGATAATTTGATGTAAGTTAAGTTTTTAGGAGTTATTACCCCTAAAGAACGTGAGAAGGGTGATTACTTAATTGTAGTCACCCTTTTTTTTTGTCCTAACTAAATATTACAGAAAGGATATTCCATTTATGTCTGCATTACAAGATCAACCAATCAATACTAGTTTTTTAAGTCCTATTGGGTTTAAATTTCAACTTAACAATTTTCCAGCAGTAAACTATTTCTGTCAGTCTGCTTCTTTGCCTGGAATTTCTATAAGTTCTATTAGTGTTCCTACACCATTAAAGGCTATAGACATTGCTGGGGATGAAGTTACTTTTGAAGAGTTGTCAATAAAATTCATAGTAGATGAAAATATGAAAAATTGGTTATCAATTTATGATTGGATAATCGGACTTGGATTTCCAACTGAAGAAGGTCAAGCAAAATATAAAAAATTATCAGAAAATTCAGAATTGACTACTGACGCAACTTTAACTGTATTGACCAGTAATATGAATCCACAGATAAATTTTCGATTTAGAGAATGTTTCCCATTAAGCCTTTCTTCAATTGCATTTGATAGTGGTGGAACAGATATAGATTATGTTACTGCAGATGTTTCTTTTCGTTATGATGTTTATACAGTTGAAAACCTACTCAACAATGATGTATCATATGAAGGAAAACCAGTTTAATTATTATTTAAGGAGGTGATTTGAAACTTGAAGATATTCAAGAACTTTGGCATAGAGATAGTGAAATTGATTATACAGAACTGGGTACAGAATCCATCCGTATTCCACAAATTCACGACAAATATCTTAAAATTTTTACTGATGAACGAATCAGACTAAAAGGAGTTGAGTTTGAACTATCTAAAATGGTTCGGACTAAGACTGAGTATTATTCTGGTAAAATGTCTCAAGAAGAACTTGAACGACATGGCTGGGAACAATATTTGGGAAGACTTCTCAAGAATGAAATAGCTAAATATATTGAATCAGATGATGATGTAATCAAATTGAAACAACAATTAGTAGTCCTACAGGAAAAGATAAACTATCTAGACTCTGTTATTAGGATGATAAACAATCGGGGGTTCCAGATTAAGAATGCTTTGGATTGGTTGAAATTTTCTCATGGAAATAATTAATATATCTAAAAAAAATGAAGTCTATATCCAGATAGATTCTGAAGCTTCAACTGCTCAGGAAATCTGTGACCATTTTACTTTTATGGTGCCTGGCTACACATTTATGCCAGCATATCGTAATAGAATTTGGGATGGAAAGATAAGACTTTTTAATGTTCATAGCCGTCTTCTTTATGGGGGATTATTTGAACATCTTTGTAAATTTCTTTATACTAGAGATTACAAGGTAAAATTTCAATCTGACTTTGAAGTCACAAAATGTGATATCAAATCAGAATTTATTGATTCATTAAAGTTACCAGTGACCCCTAGAGATTACCAAATGGTTGCTGTCAATCATGCCTTGACTCACCACAAAGCACTTTTACTTTCACCAACAGCTTCTGGTAAATCTTTGATTATCTATATATTAATAAGGTATTTGAATTTAAAAACTCTTATTTTAGTTCCTACTATATCTCTTGTTTCTCAAATGTATAATGAATTTAGAGAATATGGATTTGATGTAGCAAACACCTGTCATACGGTTTTTGCTGGAAGAGATAAGGGTTCTAAGTTGCCTATCATAATATCAACATGGCAGTCAATTTATAAGATGCAACAAAAATACTTTGAACAATATGAACTTGTGATTGGAGATGAAGCTCATGGTTTTAAGTCAAAATCTCTCATATCTATAATGACCAAGTGCATTAATGCAAAATATCGTATAGGAACAACTGGAACATTAGATGGAACATTAACTCATAAATTGGTCTTAGAGGGGTTATTTGGTAAGGTCTTCAAGGTCACCTCAACAAAAAAACTTATAGACAGTAAGCATCTATCACCCTTTACTATCAAAGCAATTTTACTAAGACATCCAGATTCGATATGTCATGATCTTAGGAAAATAAGTTATCAAGAAGAATTGGATTATTTGATAAATTCTGAAGCAAGAAATACATTTATAAAAAACTTAGTTCTAGATTTAAAAACTAATACACTTCTTTTATTTCGTTTTGTTGAAAAACATGGAAAGATACTTTACGATATGATAAAGGAGGAATCAAATGGTAGAACAATATTTTTCGTTCATGGAGGAACGGATGCAGATACAAGAGAACAAATTAGACATATCGTTGAATCAGAACGAAATGCAATTATCGTTGCTAGCTACGGTGTATTTAGTGTTGGCGTCGATATTAGGAATCTTCATAACATCGTTTTCGCTAGTCCTTCTAAGAGTCGTATCAGAAATCTACAGTCAATAGGCCGAGGATTACGGAAATCTAAAAAGAAAGATATAGCTACATTGTATGATATTGCTGATGATCTGTCTTATGGTAGTAATCATAACTATACATTAGACCATTTTGAGGAAAGGAAAAAAATATATAAGGAAGAACAATTTACTGTAGCTGAATATTTCGTACAATTGAAGACTTAATAAATAATAAATCATTTAACCCCTACACTAGTATTATATCACCTGTCAAGAGCTTTGTCAAGTGGTTGACAACACTTAGATATTATGTTATAATATATGAAATGACAACTTATAGGAGGGCCGATTGGCAAAACCAAAATCAATACATTACATAGATAACGAAAAGTTTTTGAAAGAAATGATAATATATAAACGTGGATTTAATGAGGCTAAATCCAGAGATGAACTTCCACCAATGATTTCGGAATATCTTGGTGAATGTTTTATGAAGATAGCACAACGACTTTCTTTTAGACCTAATTTTATAAATTATGCTTTTAAAGATGATATGATTTCAGATGGTATTGAAAATTGTGTTCAATACATAAAGAATTTTAATTCAGAAAAATCATCTAACCCATTTGCATATTTTACTCAAATTATCTATTATGCTTTTATTAGAAGGATACAAAAAGAGAAAAAACAACTTTATATAAAATATAAAACTATGCAAAGTACTCCATCTTTATTGGAAAATGTAGAAGTATCTGCAAATGACAGTGATATAGCATATAATCAAGAAACAATGAATACTGACCAAAAAGCAAATATGTATAATTTTATTAAAAACTTTGAGGATGCAAAAAAGGCGAAGAGTGTAGCTAAAAAACCAATTAAAACCACTAACCTTGAATATTTTATGGTAGCATGAAGGTAGCATTAATTAATGACACACATTTTGGTGCGAGAAATGACAGCCAAGCTTTTATGAATTATTTCAGAAAGTTTTATGAAGAAATATTATTCCCCACTTTAGAAAAACGTGGAATTAGAGATATTATTCATCTTGGAGATGTTGTTGACCGGCGAAAATTTATTAACTGGAAAACTGTATTCCAGATGAGGGAAATGTTCTTTGATGCGTGTTATGGGCGATACATAAATCTTCACCTAATTGTCGGTAACCATGATACTTACTTTCGTAATACAAACCAAGTAAATAGTTTGGAGTGTCTTCGCTTAGAAAACAATCACCAGTTTAAAATCTACGAAGAATCCACAGAAATTGAACTGGATGGTAATAAGTTCTTCTTACAACCTTGGATATGTGATGAGAATAAAGAACAATCTCTTAAAGCTATAGAAAAAACAACTGCTCAAGTATTATTTGGACACTTAGAAGTTAAAGGTTTTGAAATGCATGCAGGTCAGTATAGTCAGAGTGGTATTGATGCAAGTATATTCAAAAAGTTTGATATGGCTTTTAGTGGCCACTTTCATCACAAGTCTGATAATGGTAACATCTATTATCTTGGTAATCAATATCAAATAACTTGGTCTGATTATAAAGATACAAAAGGATTTCATATATTTGATACAGAAACCAGAGAGATAGAGTTCATTCTAAATCCATTTGAGATGTTTCATAAGATATATTATGATGATGAAAAGATGACTCTGGAATCTATTCAAAATGATGACTATTCAGTTTATAAAGGTTGCTATATAAAAATAGTAATAGTGAATAAAAAGAATCCATTTTGGTTTGATACTTTGATGGATAAACTTTATGCTGTTGATGTGGCTGATATTTCAGTTGTAGAGAATTTTGACCAAGATTTAGACATTGAAGATGATATGATAAATGAAGCAGAAGATACACTCACCATTCTTTCCAAATATGTCAATTCGTTAAGTATAGATAATAAAAAAGAACTTGACAATTTACTAATTTCACTATATAATGAATCATTAACTTTAGAAACAGTATGACAACAATAAATGTAGAAATATTAAAAAAAAGGAGAAAGAATCTATGAGTAATTATGACATGGATGAAATAGAAAGACTAAAAGAAAGAGAACGAAGAAGTAGAGGAATTAAACCAAACTGGCCTCAGTCAGTTGAACTTGGTAAAGATGAAAAACCTTTCACAGCAGTTGATATAGAACTTCCAGATGATGATTTTAGAATGATTGCTCTTCAAGCACATGAAAGAGATATTACTTTCAATAAGATGATAGAACTCATATTGAAAGATGTTATTAACCAAGCAGAATATAAATTTGAACATCACTCCAAACCTCAACTTCTTAATGAGGATAAGTGATACAATTTGAAACTATTCGTTGGAAAAACTTTTTAAGTACAGGCAACGTTTTTACTGAAGTAGCACTTAACAAAAATTCAAATACTCTGATAATTGGTGACAATGGTTCGGGTAAATCTACTATACTAGATGCTTTAACTTTTGGATTATTTGGTAGACCATTTAGGTCAGTCAATAAGGCACAACTTATCAATTCCATAAATCAAGGCGGAACTGTTGTAGAAATTGAATTTAGTATTGGTAATAAAAAATATATAGTAAAAAGAGGTATAAAGAAGAACTTTTTTCAAATATATTTGGATGGTTCTCTTTTAAATCAAGACGCATCTATTAGAGATTATCAAGAATTCCTTGAGAAAACCGTTCTAAAATTAAATTATAAGTCTTTCACTCAGATTGTTCTTTTGGGTAGTTCTTCTTTCATTCCCTTTATGCAACTCAAAACTTCTGATCGTAGAGCTATCATTGAGGATCTTCTTGACATTGAAATTTTTTCTGTAATGAATCAACTTCTAAAAAGTAAGGTTGTTGTTAACAAAGATGTTACAGGAACGGTTGATATTTCACTTGGATTGGCTAGGGGTGAAGAGAAATCAACTAAACATTTAATTGAAAAGCTTAGAGAAAATAAAACTTCTCAAATTAAAAAAAATAAAAAAGACATAAAAGAGCATGAAGATTATCTGGAAGATTATAAAAAGAAAAATACAGAAATTGATCAAGAAATTGAACAATTTCATGTATCTATATCTGATGAATCTAAAGTAAGAGAAGAAGTTAAATCATTACTTAATTATAAGAACGATATTGAAAGGGGTGTTCTTCAATCTGAAGAAGACATAGAGTTTTACGAAAATAACAAAGAGTGTAATGTATGTCGGCAAGATATACCAGAGGATTTTCGTGAAAAAATGATTGAACATTTTCATGGTAAGATGCACCAGTTGAGCAGTGGAGTAGTTAAGTTGGGTGAAAAACTTAGTGAAATGAAACACAGAACTGATGATATTGATAAAGTTCTTGGAAAAATACAAGGGTTTAAAAATGATATAATAAAAAATCAAAACAGTATACAAGTATGTACTCAATACATCAATAAGGTTTCTAATCAGAATGATGAAATATCACAAATGATAGATGATATAGATATTAGGAGATCTACACTTGAAAGTATAAAAGAAAATATTACGACATATACTGAAGAGAGGGAGAGGCTATCAAAAGAAAAACATCTGTATGAACTAGCAACAACTCTTCTTAAAGATACAGGAATTAAGACTCGTATTATTAAACAGTATCTTCCAATTATTAATAAACTAATAAATAAATATTTGTCAGCAATGGATTTTTACATTACATTTGAACTTGATGAAAATTTTAATGAAACTATAAAATCAAGACACCGTGACGAATTTACTTATGCCTCTTTTAGTGAAGGGGAAAAAATGAGAATAGATCTTGCTCTTCTTTTCACTTGGAGAGCTGTCGCTAAACTCAAAAATAGTGTAAATACCAATTTATTAGTACTTGATGAAGTGTTTGATAGTTCACTAGATGCATCTGGAACTGATGAATTTTTAAAAATACTTTATGATTTAACACATGGTACATCTTCAAACATAAATGTATTCGTTATAAGTCATAAAGGTGAAGTGTTATATGATAAATTTGAAAAAACGGTAAAGTTTCAAAAACAAAAAAACTTTTCAACTTTGGCTGCATAATGTCTGAAATTACTCTTAGAAAAATAGATTTACTTCCAGAAGACCATCCAGTTTTACATCAAGAACCTCTTACTTGGATTTTTAATCCACCACAAGCAGACCCCAAACTTATGTACGATATAATGCTTGAGAATATGGTTTATCATCATGGACTAGGGTTATCTGCCAATCAAATAGGAATGCCAGTAAAAGTTTTTGCAATGAGAATAGATGAAAGTGACTATGTAATAGTGTGTTTTAATCCAGAAATACAAAAAGAATCAGAAGAAATGGTAATGATGACTGAGGGTTGTTTAAGTTTTCCATCGTTGTATTTGAACAAAAGAAGACCTAAAGAATTGACCGTTAAGTATCAGAATGCAGATGGAGATTTTATTGATGCTCATTTTGAGGGTTTAGCAGCAAGAGTTTTCCATCATGAAATGGATCACATGGAAGGTAAAACTTTTCTGGATGGAGTTAGTAAAATTTTACTACAATCAGCGAGAAAAAAACAAAAAACATTAATAAGAAAGGCAAAAAAAGATGGAAGAAGAATTCCATATTGAAAAACATGGTTCTTTACGAAAATCAAAACGATTGGTTAATAAACGTGAAAGACTTCAAATAAAGAAATATTTAAAAGGAAATTCACTAGAAGATTTTGTTGATGATAATGACATTGATGATGATATAGAATATGAAGAAATACCATATAAAAATTAAAGACAAAGTAGTTCATAGAACAGATGATATGAAGAAAGCATTACGAGTAATTGGTCAGATATTTCGTGATGGTCATGGAGAAGTATCTCTTCATGGTGGTAAAATAGGAAAATGGAGATAATGACATGCCATTATATGATTTTGAATGTGAAGAGTGTGATTACATTGAAGAGATACTTACACGTTCTGCAGGGAACGCTGAGATAGTTTTAACGTGTCCAGAATGTGAAAAAGAAACTATGAAAAGGAAAATTGGTCTTAGTAGCTTTCAACTAAAAGGTGGTGGTTGGTATAAAGATGGTTATACCAAAAAACCAAAATAATATATATGAAATAGAGATGTTGGTACTAGGTATAGCGCAGATGACGACTGACTAACTCCTAACCAGTAAGATTAGTCCCTTACTTAATAGAACTTACATCGGTATGTACAACCAACAAACATTTTCTTTATATTCTGAAAATGTGAGTAAGTTTGGATTAGCATCTCTACTTTTACAAAAAATGAAATGTTTGATAATCATAAATACTTTTATATAAATTTAAGTTGTAACCTTAATCATAGAGGAGTTTCCCCCTAATGTCCTTTAGCGTACAGTTACCCACTTATCAAGTAGAAACTAAAACAAGTTCTACATTATATCCATCCCCCGCAGAAGCAAACAA